>Ga0209367_1004687_pt1 | contig 18932 bp, 6 predicted proteins | sample WorMetLIZISLAND2_FD_187412 | JGI IMG/M metagenome (GOLD analysis project Ga0209367, IMG submission 187412) | Marine gutless worms symbiont microbial communities from Max Planck institute for Marine Microbiology, Germany - Olavius geniculatus... ... | reverse complement strand
AGGACAAAAAGGACTGGATAGAGTCCAAGTGTACAGAAGCAAAGGAAGCAGCCAGTCGGAACGACATACGGTCACTTTACGGCGTAGTAAGGCAGCTCAAGGGTGCCATGGACAATACTAGTGTACCAATCATGGCAAAGGATGGACGCCTGCTTCTAACAGAGAGTGAGCAGAACTTGAGGTGAAAAGAGCACTTTGAAGAGGTGTTGAACCAGTGCAAACCCTTGTCAACACCAGACTTCGGGGACACTGTTATGGCGGACTCCATCGAGGTCTACAAGAGAAACATCAACCTTGAACAAGTCCAACGTGCAGTCAGTAGCCTAATAAACAACAAGGCACCAGGCGTGGATGAGATATCTGCTGAGATGCTCAAACATGGCAAGGAGACAGTAGCAGAACAATTGGCTGAACTATTCAGCATGATATGGCAGAACTTGGAGGTCCCAGAAGATTGGAAGAAAGGTGTGATTATCAAGCTGCCCAAGAAAAAAGTCTCAATTACTGCAATAATTGGCGAGGAATCACACTACTTTCTACATCCGGCAAAGTCTTCAGCAGAGTGCGGCTGAACAGACTGCAAGATGCAGTAGATTGCACCCTACGAGATGAGCAGGCAGGATACAGGAAAGGGCGTTCATGCACTGAACAAATATTCACCCTGCGCAACATCATTGAACAGAGCCTAGAGCATCAACAAGACCTAATCATTAACTTCATCGATTTCAGAAAGGCATTTGACAGTGTACACAGGCCATCCTTGTGGAAAATTCTGACATACTACGGCATTCCTGAAAGGTTCATTAATATCTTCAAGGCCCTGTATGACAACTCCAGCTGCTGTGTCAAGACTGCAAGTGGGTACACAGAGTTCTTTGAGATTGTCTCAGGGGTTCGACAAGGCTGCATCCTCTCATTATTCCTCTTCATCATAGTCATCGACTTTGTCATGCGCAGAACTATGGACCACGGCATTGTCTGGCAGAAGCGGAACCGTTTAACGGATTTGGACTTTGCTGATGACATAGCGATCGTGGCGGAGGAAGAGAACGTATGCCAAGAGATGACTGCCAAGTTCGAGGAACAAAGTGCACAAGTTGGACTGAATATAAGCCGGGAAAAAACGAAGACCATGGGAATCACCCAGCGCTCATCACCACAGCCAGTAGCCATTGCACAAGAAAACATAGAATATGTGGAGAGATTCACCTACCTGGGAAGTGTAATATCTAGCGATGGAGATGCTGAAGCAGATATCAACACTCGACTAGCAAAAGCAGCAGCAGTCTTCCGACGACTTGACAACATGTGGCGATCCAGCACGCTTAGCCTCAAGATTAAACTGGACCTCTACACCTCCCTCGTTGTCTCTACAGCCATATACGCCAGCGAGACTTGGAAGAGTACAGCTAGAATATGTCAGCAGCTGGACGTCTTTCACCAGCGCAACTTACGAAAGATTCTGGGCATTACATGGAAGGAACATGTGACTGACATGGAGGTGCTAAGCCGGACTTGGCAGCGAAGATTACAGGACATTGTAGCAGAGAGACGACTTTGGATGGCAGGTCATATCATCAGGATGCCACCTGGATGACCAGCCAATCACACTCATGGTAGTGGCAGACGACGAGGTCGTCCAACGATGACTAGGCGGTCTACATTTAAAGAAGACCTGGTGGACCGAGGAGTCCATTGAAACAGCATACAGAAAACAGCAAACAGAAGTAGATGGCGAACTCTTGCTGCCCATTGTCCTGTCAAGGACCGGAGGATCTAAGTGCTAAGTGCATAGACTATCTAATTTGACACTGAACATGTTTGTGTTTGGTATACCCATCCGAAACGCAGCTAATAAAAAATGTAAATAGCATTTTGAAGAACTTTATAGTTTGTTGTCTAAAATATAATGTGTTGAACGGGACTTAAGGAGGGGGTCACACTGGCGGTCCGGACTGCTGTCCGAACAGTTGGTGTTTTTTGACGATCGTTCGAACGGCCGTCAAAAACACCAATCGTTCGGACGGCTGTTCAGACGGCCGTCTGGACCACCAGTGTGACCCCTCCACTGTCTCTCATTGTGCGTATCTGTGATTGTTGTCAGGCTAAATCTGCAGCCGATGGATCCGATAACACACCAGCACTGCCAGGTTCAAGCTCTAAGCCTGTCGAACAGCTGCTACCAACAAGTCGCCCATCAGTTCTTCCACCAGCACATCGTGCATTGGTACAGCAACAACAACAACAGAGAGAACCAGTGCATCAGCGAAGTCTGGAAGCTGAGGAGCTCTGCCATCGCCCAAACCCCAGTGACCTGGTACTCGGCTTTAGACAACATCGAATGAACCAACAGAGACAGGTTACTACTACAAATGCTACTACTGCCACTGCTCTCTCTCTCATTCCTGGTCAGGGGGGGGAGAAAGGTCATCACCCCAATCTACTGCAGGAAGCCTCACGGGCATTACGAATATGTTGATACATATTGGTCAGGCTGGGTGCCCCTTCGAGCCTGATTGTGTCACTCGTGTGCTGGGCATGGGAAGGTCAGGCTACTGCTGCTTGTACTAACACTGCTATACTTGATCAAACCCCAATAATATGGTACTGAAAATGATGTAGGCTAAACCAACAGAGACAGATTAGTATTACGCATAGTACTACTGCTCTGCTGCCTACTACTGCACTACTGCTACTGCTAATAGCTGTTGTTATTATTATTATTAATAATAGAACATTTATATATATACAACTTCATTCGTCAGAAAGAAAACTGACAGCAAGTAAACAAAAAAATACAAAAAATAAACAACTTAACTAAAAAACAAACTAATAACTGGCATTGTTCTCAATAGCCAACAGTTCTTTCATTGCCACATTCTTAAACACATTACACAACACATTATCTGACACGATAAACTTACTCAAAAATTTACACTTTCTGTTTGCCACTGCATCGGATGGCGTTTGGCAACTGAATACCAGTTTACACATTTCAAGCACTTCTTGAGAGCGCGTGGAGAAAATTTTCCTAAAGGCGCAATTGAGGGCAAAATCAACGGCATTAAGCTGAGATTTCTTTAGAGGGCAAGCTTCTAAGCAATAATACAACACTGGAAGGCATTTAGTTTTTAGCAACTGTACAATAACATCTTCGGACGCGATACGTCCAATTTTGCCAAATAATGAATTAAAAGCGCATTATCATAGCAGACAAGGCCTAAAAGTAATCTCTAATGCGCTCGGTGTGCTGTGTCCATGGATAAAACAGGAAATGACAACGAATGCTAAAAAGTTGTTGACATGGTTGTAGTAGTAATCTCATGTGTTGTAGTTGCTGTTGGCAGGGCTACAGTTACGGTTGGTTGTAAGGCTCTACTTAGGTACACTGTAGCTCATCCACACCGTGTCTCAGAAAAAAAACGGTCACATTTTTTTAGTCTGCCAGGAAACGATAGTTTTCGGAGTGGACTTAGGTTTTACTGCAGATGTTTTATTTATTTTTTTTGCCACAGGATCTCCAAGCTGCGTCGGCCGATCGTGGCGAAATTTCGCACCGTGGTCGGAAGTGTATGCTGTTCTATAACGCATTTCCAAAAATTTGGGGGACCCTCTTTAAAATAATTTTAGGAGCCAAAAACATGCAAAAGTTTGCCAGATTTTGGACGACGACGACTTCAAACTGATGGCGAATATTTCTGGAATGGATAAACATATTCATAATCAGACAATTATTTGATCTACCGCTATTCCTCCTGCATTCGGCAAAAAAAAGTCCGATGAACTTTGGTTCACTAACTATGGAGGTCTAGAGGCCAAGTCATAACCACCCAAATCGACTTTTTCGGAATGCCATATTTTGGCCCCTAGGGGGTGCTGCGCCCCCAAATTTTTACACACACTAGCGAATGACTAAGTCTTACCCCAACGGGACTAGGGGTCCCCAACAGTTTTTTTCAAAGGAGGTCAAAAATTGACTTAAATCTTAGCGAATTTAGCCACAATAGGGGAGTAGGCCAATGAAACTTTTCCACGTGACGTAGTGCTAGGTGGGGGTGATAATAACTTTTGGGGGGGCACCGCTTCTCTGAAATTTAGGATAGTGAAAAATGTTTGAAATTTGGTGCGATTCAGAACAACTTCTGACTTTGAGCTTGAATAACTCTGGAACGGATGAAGATATCAACAAGTGGTAAATGGCATTATCAACTACGATTCCTCCCACTTTGAACAAAAGAATTTGGTGAACTTTGGTCTACTAACAACAACGGTTAGTTGGTTAATGTCTACCCACTCTAAGTCAACACTGCACGTTCTGCATTTGCTAATGGTTGTGAGGTTGTACTTCAGTATCAGTATATCGTAGCTTTTGTAGTTGTAGTAGTAACGTGACAAGTTATGTTGTTGACAGGACCCGATTGGTCGCATGGCTTTGCCTCAGTACAACGAACATTATTATCAACAGCATGCTGTCGATGATCAGCAATTCGCATTACGTCCGCGACAAGTTTACACCGATGACCTTCAACTTCCGTTGTCTCAAGGTCATGGCGTGGTGCGTTCAAGGTCAGATGAGACTCTGTATCACGATGTCTCGCCACCATTAGCACCATCACAACATCAGCGGCGAGCCTCAACGCTCCGACGTCGACGCAAGAAAACAACCGCCGCTGCAACTACCAACGATCTGATAACAGACTTCAACGACGGCAAGGAGATCGATCTGGATAAACTAACTGTCGGAGCTGACAGTTATGGTCCTTTAGTAGGACAAAGAACCTTGGACAAACTGGCTACTGGTGCCGGAAGTTACGACCAAAAGACAGAGCGGTTATCAAACTCATGGGGTGAGACAAAGGTTTCTGCAGCTCATGCAAACATCTGCAACTGGCTGCGGACACAAAATGTCAGCGGCGGTGAAAATGTAACACCTGCTGTGTCTACTTTGACTGGATATCATCAGTCGTTAGATGTGCATCATCTGTAGAGTTTCCACTCATCCGACATTTCCTGGGATGTTCCAGATTTGCATCTTGCTGTCTCTCATCCCGGCAACACCTACTCCGGGTGCCAGATGACACAAATTTTCCCTTACCTTGCCTTAACTTACCTCCGGGGTGTTCAGGCTCTTACACCTGCCCAGCGCTGAGGCCGTATCAGTTCGGCCCAATGCGCGTCCCCGAATGTAACCACAAGCTTACAGGTAACGGCTATAAAGCCGTAGACGGCTGTGAAGCTGTAAATAGACTGCTGTAAAGTAGTAGTCAGCTCTGTGAAGCCGAAACCAGCGCAAAAGCACTGGTAACATGTAGCAAATCTGCTATCGCGGGTTTGGTCAGCTATTAGTCAGCTCCTCACCTCCAGATTTCAGAAATCTTTCGGGTCACTGGTGCAAAGCCCCACCACCATGACAAGGTGGCTGACCATGGTGGGGCCGAATTTTTCCTTCAACTAAAAAAATTCCCATGATGATTATAACTATGTGATGCTGTTAACTTTTTGCTCCGAAAGAGAGCACTATGGGTATTCTAAAGGTAAAGGGAGCCATGCCCCAGCTGGGGCATAGGCGGGGTGCTCATCTCCCACTCGCGGTCGTTGAGCCCGTAGGTGGATAAACCACTTGAGTCCGTGACGCATGGCCAGTGCGACCGACGCCAGACCTACGGTTACCTTCCCAGCCTCAGGGCATCATCGCCCTTTGACCGGTACCAAATTATACTGCTTGGTGACAGAGGCACATGTGTGTGAACAACTTGGCTAAGGTCGTTACCCGGCAGTGTCGCGGTGCGGCGTCGAACCTGCGCCCCTGTGTGACCTCAGGATTACAAGTCCGGCACATTACCATTAGACTACTGAGCCACTATGAGTACTCTAGCTGTTGTGTTATTTCAGTGAATTCCATGGACTTGGAGTAAAAACTGTTAACACGGTACTGCAGGACATATGTCACTGTCAGAATTTTGGGAAAGAGAAAAAGGAAAGGGAGTGGAAGCTTGCGAAGGGAAGAGAGGGTGAGGGGGTCCAGAAAAGGTCAACCACCTTTCCAAAGCAAAATTGAAATTGCACGTGTATTGATGATTACATATAGTTATAGCATGCTAGCCATATATTGTGTTTGAGCTATGGTCACACATCAAGTGATGATGATGATGATGAAGGACGAATTAACTTTAGCGTGGCGTTAAGTCCTAAGACTACAAGGACACGTAACAATAAGCTAAACAGTGAAGTCACGTAATAGTAGTCAGTGCAATGAGACGTTGTTAGACATGATTGTAAGACCAGGCAAAAAAGTGGAGCATTTCTACCAGAGAAATTTTTTAACTGAAATGAAAATTGTTAATCTTCATTGACACGTGTATAATTAACGATGAGAAATTTTCTTAAGAACTATATAAATACTAAATTGTATTTTGAAAAGACAAAAAAAAACTGCAAAGAAATAATTTTTAACCATCCTAATTCGTGCCTTTTGTGTGTCATGTGACGAAACTAGTCTAGGTTTTTTTGCGGTATTATTTGTTTAGTTGTTAGGGATTTATGTTGTCATCGTTGTTGATATATTTATTGTCGCTCAGGCTAGCAACCACCACTAGTGTAAACAATTACTTTTCAAACCACAACTTGTAATATGGCACATACAACAACTCCTACTGCTACTACTACTACTACCAGTGTACGACGGACGGTCATCTCAAAAGTTTTCGGTCTTGACGTATCAGACAACGATATTTTTCACAATCTATACATCAGTGAAACATACATTTTTTGCAGACTCTAACAAGTCTGTTAGGATATGACATCATTCTAATTTATGACGTCGTGGAGCTTTAAACTGAAAAAATTTAGAGCGTTAATGCATTTGGCATAAAATCTGTCCGCAGATGGATTTGTAAAAGCTGGGCCCTGTGGCACCTGATTTTGTGAAATCCTTGACGAATATGCTTGTGAGTTACTTCTTTGAATCTGTGAATACAGTATGGCCTAGATCTGAGCTGATTGCGAATGATCTTGAACATTTCAATCACTTATGATGCCCCGTCAATATTTGACAGTATCAGTAAAGCTTTATTAAAAATTTGACAATAATGATGTCAGTTGTGTTGATGAAACATTAACCAAGGTTCAGCTTGCTACACGGGGGACCCTGGTGTGCATGGGGACCAATTAAGCCCTACCTGCCTTACCCTGAATCCTTCTGCACATTGCAATCTAGTCCAAAAGTCTACAATTACTCATACGGCTGTTCGGGACTATTAACTTCATACACTAAGACCACCCTGCATACAGTAATAACCTGAGCTCCAATGACTTATCTGTTTTGAAATGTGATATTTCGGCATGGTGGTGTCCACTATCCACGATAATAAGTGACGCTAGGCTGTTTGCGTTGGCGATGTGAATTGTTTCTATTTAATGGCTTTTGTCGTCATAAATTACAATGACACAATATCCGCAGCAGACACATTAGAGTCCGCAAAGGATGTACGTTTCACTGATCGTATAGATTGTTGAAAATGTTATTGTCTAATATGTCGAGGCCAGAAGCTTTTGCGATGACTTTCGTATTTAGTAGACTATTTGCCTTGAGAGCTACTGAACAATCATTAAGCTCTAGTCAGCTAGTAGTCAGAATTAATGATATTAATGCTGCTTAGATTCTGCCAATGTAACTTGTCTACAAGTCATATTGTGTCACAGTATTATCACATTGCAAATATATTACAATTTTAACTGTTAGCTATTGTCTGTATCTACAGATTGATGTATGCATATATTTGTCTTTGTAATCTAAAGGTATTTTAGGGCACACGTCTATTTTGCCAGTAGTCTATTAGCTTGTGTTATACAATGGTTTGTTACCTCCGCCAAGGAGGTAATGTTTTTGCAAGACTTTGTCTGTTTGTCTGTGTGTTAGCAAGATAACTCAAAGTTATGGACGGATCTTTTTGAAATTTTGAGAGCGTGTCAGGAATGGCACAAACTACCAGCGATTCAATTTTGGGGGTGATCTGGAAGGAATCCTGGATTCTGGATCACTTTGAAATTTTCGTTACCATTGCTTTCAATGGGCCATAACGGAAACCGCTGCAAAACCGAAGATGATGCTGCCACCTAGCGAACAACATTGCCTTGGCGGAGGTGTGCGAGCTCTGACTGCTTTCTAGTATATGACGGCATTGTTGGAGGCATCTTATTTATGCATAGAGCATAGTAAATATGGCTTGTTTTGTGCATTAGCAGCAACATGAGATTTCTTCGAATTATGTTTTTTTTTGTTTTCGAGTTTGTCGTCCATAAGATTGCCTCTGAAGTCACGACTAATGTCGCTGTGCTGATCTTATCCCATCATGAACAGCAGCGTTGTGGGTTAGGAAAGTAGGGGGCAGGAAGTTGCACTTTTTCAACAGAGGAGATTGTGGGTTCTCAGAATTTCAATTCTGTCCTTAAATTCTGCTGGGGGATTTTTAGCCTAAAATTTTGTATTTTTGGAAGTACAATTTTTGACAAGAAGATTTTTCAAAAGGCAAAAACTTGGTGATTGGGCAATTGCTGTGATGCCAATGATTACCAACATGTGAGAGGTCATCCTAGCTGCCAATTTAGCTCCTCGTAGAATATGAAAATGGTTATTTTTTTCTACCAAAAAAACATTGACATTTGGAGGAGTTTAATTTTTGTTGGAGTTATTTGACCTAACATTCTCAACTGCAACACATACAGAAATTGACATTGGGATTTTGAACGGCCAGAAAATTACTCCAACTCCAACTATTTTTCCACAATTCAAGCCTTGAGAATTGAGTTTTGTTTTTAGTACAATTTTTCTAGTGACTCGGCTAGCAACCATAACATGTAAATAAAATATTACTACTGTTTGTCAGTAACTGGACACTGCCAAGATAATGACTGAAGTCTATATCGCATTTTACTTCCATACATAAATCCTTGTGCTGCATACGACCAAAAAATCCAAGTATTGAATATTGCTAAATACTGACATACTATGTCAGCAGATTAAACCATCACATTGCTGTATACAGAAACTGTGAAAAATAGGCTTAACAGCCCAGTGCCAATATGTGTATTGTGAAGTCTTTAGTCTAATGCTGTGCTACCCTGCCATCAGGACTTAATTTGAGGCGATCGATCGGTCGATTGCTTAAATCAATCGCCTAAATGCCCGCAGGGCGATCAATTTTTCGATCGCCTACTCACTGGCCTCGCTGGTCACCAGGTTGAGGACACATGGACGATGGGAAAACTTTTTTTAAATACTCATTTTCTACAATTTTTTGGTCATTAGATTTTAAAATTTCATTCGTAGCATTGCTGCTCTGTTATCTTTCTGACTGCTTTTTCGCTTGTGGATCTGCATAAGCGCTCGTTGAACACGAAGTGTGGCGTTGGTGGGCCTTAGTCTTAGTCACTCCATTCACCGGTAGAAGCAAAATGCTTCTTGGAAAAAGTTCGAGACAAAACTGGAGTAATGTTTGATCTAATATGTTGCCATGAGATGCGTAAAAATGTATTCGTGACCGGGCTCCATACCAGACGCTGTGGACTCTAGCTAAATTTTTGCAGAAGAGAAGGAAACAAGTTGGAAGAGAAGGGGAAAGGAAGAGTAACCGTACCGGAAGGAAGGGGAGGGTTTGGTGCAACTTGGGGGGTTGCTTCTTAGCACTGAGAAAGATGGACACCCCCTGATCTTAGCATCTACACTCTACAGGGTCGTGGTCTCGGTCGAGACGTCTCGGTCTTGAGACTGTCTCCAGACGTACTAACGTCTCGTCTTGGTCTCGTTTCGGACAAAATCCTCAACGTCTCGGGTCTCGTCTCGGTCTCAGAGCAATATGTCTCGGTCTCGGCCCAGTAGATCTCGTCTCGGGTCTCAGGCCATTGAGTCTCGTCGAGACGTTTTGTGCAGGCGTGCGCAGTGCATACTGTTACTGTAGCTGCAGTTAGAGCGATACTAACTAGCTTGACATTTGTGGCTTAGAAATATTCGTTTACAGGGTTTTTTTTCTGTATTTCATATACTTATTTATCATAAAGCAAAATTGTCATGTCAGTCTTTTTTCATCATAAAATGACCTAGTCACAATGAAGATAAAGTGTATGATGTCAGAATGAATACTATCAGCCAAATGTAAATGCCTAATCAGCTGCAGTTGCAATTCTTTATGGTGCAAGCCGTTAATTATTCAGTGATAATTGTCAAAATAAAGTGCAAAAAACCCACAATATCACAAACAGAAAGCGCTTACCATGGTGCGAGTTAATTAATGCGTATATTGTTTTTTAATTGTCAATGTGTTTCGCCATACGTCACGGAAAACGTCTCGGTCTCGTCTCGGACAAAATTTTGAACGTCTCGGTCTCGGATACACCGGTCTCGTCTCGGTCTTGGCTCAGAAGGTCTCGTGCAAATCCCTGATATGTCCCCATCGTAATCGATCGCCTACCCAGTTCGGCGCAGTTGGTTTTTCAATCGTCTCTCATTTTCAAATGCCTGCCATAACCATGACCTTTGACCTCCTGAACTGAAAATTGGCAAACCTGTTACTGTTACCTTGTTGAACATTCACACAGGCTTTGTTTCAGTTTTCGAGTTAGGAACGCACACAAGACGACAGGCAAGACCCATGTTGTGGCGTATTACGACAGCCACACGTAGCATGTAAAAAGATCACCAAGCATACAAATAACACACCTTTTGATAAAAATTTTTCACAGTCTCACCAAAGCGGAAGGGTTCATTGCATCACGCTCCACTACAGTGTTTTTCAACCTTTTTGCTGCTGCTGAACCCTGAACAAGCGTGGAGGTCACTCACGGACCCCATGCATTGATCCGTCAGTCTAGCGACGTATGCGAGGATAAAGCTACAGGGTGTCTACAGACTCATTTCTCTAGCAGGGCAGAGCCCCCATCGGGACGACAAAGCAAACAAGGATGACCAAATATAATATATAATTTGATTGCTCCGTAGCTCTGAGATGGGTTTCCCATGAAGAGCTATATCATTTAACCACTAATAGGCAGCAATAAGTTACTGTATTTAACCAAACACGACGGGCGAGACGGTCGTCGACGGCCGCTTAGCCTTTCCACCAACCCAGAAAATTTATCACGCCCTCGGACATATGCGGCCTTTGCGTCTTATTTATTTTTCTTAGTAGAGTGTACAAAAAAATTGAATTAACTAAGTAAATGGTCTATGATTTCAGAACCATAACTCTAATCAACACGTTCTTCTTTTTTTCATTCCCAATAATGCACTAATCCTCAAAGTTGAGTAATGCCGTGCAATAGGGGCTGACGTTATAATATAAACCTAGACTCTACAATGCAAATACGCCAAAATCACTAACAACAAAAGTGATTTAACACAGTAGATCTATGCAAAAATAGAAGCGCAATTTCGTTTGGTGCTGATTTTCTACGACTATGTCTGGCGTTCCGTCATTTGCTAAGTTATTTTTCTGGCCAGCTGCGGAGCCCTTAGCAGATGCGCGCGGAACCCTGGGGTTCCGCGGAACCCCGGTTAAAAATCACTGCTCCACTAAATACGTTCAGGGTGATACTCTCTAAAGGCCGTCAAAAAATTACATAGGCGAAATTTTTGTCACAAGGCCACAAACTTTAACAAGTCAACAGTCTAAAATGTAAAATAACAAAACAACTAACGACATACAGACGTAATCTAAGGCACGTGGTGGAATGCTAACAAGACGACAGCAGTTGCGGGATTTTTTACGGAGGCTCAAAAAAATTCCCGTGCCTCCCAGTTGCAGTGGAAAAATAGGAATTTGAAAATTTTTTTAAATTCCGTGACATTCCATTTGTATTATGTAATGACACAACAGCTCATAAAAACAAACATGCCGAATATGCTACCCACGTGAGAACCGTAGCCAAAATACTGCAGCGCAACAGACTAAAGGTCGGACTATAGCTATTTAGAAGACTGAACCCCTCACACAGCTACGGAGGGTCACTTGTCATATGGGATCACACAGTGTTACCTGCCACCCGACAGAGGTGAACGCGCCCCGCCTTAACCCCAGCCAGATAGGCTGGTACTCGATTTACCTACCCCAGAAGGACGGAAGGCTGAGTTGACCTAGGCGGCTGGTTACATACCGAGATGGTTTACCTGCCTGCAGGCAGTCACCCATTGCAGTACTAACCCAGCCCGGCATACAGTAACTTCGTTGATCAAATGAAACGTGTTACCGCTATGCCAGGCCACCACCTAAATGCAAAACAGTGTTGTTTGAATACAATTCTGAAAGCACACAAAAATTGTACCACTTTTGGAATGGTACAAAAATGTAGGAACAGAGGTTTTCAGGGACAGGCATTAAGTAGAAGCACATAAATTTGTTGCACTGACTTGCATCTCAAAAACACACAAAGAGTAAATTCTGTCAGAAAATGCAAAGTAGGTCTCGTCTCGGGTCTCGGGCCATTGAGTCTCGTCGAGGATGTCTGCAGAGCACTATGTTATTGCTGCGTTAAAAGTATTGATGTTAGGCAATTAGCAGAAACTGATGTCATCTAAGCTTCAGTGAGGTCGTCGTTGTAGTAGACGTGTAGGGTAGTAAGGAATTGTCTTTCATCGATGCGTAGTTCATAGAACTGTTCATCGTCATCCTCGATGCCATTGTCGGTCAGCGTTCCATCCATGTCCAGCCGCTGTTCATCGTATTTCCACGTGTAGCTGGCAGCGTGGGCATTGTACGGCAGGTAGCGCTTCAATATCTCGGCGATTGATTCCTCACTACAAACCTAGACAGACAGAAAGACCAACAGACACAATTTTAACAGTATACCTGCCTTGTTTTAGACACCGTTAAATTCAGGGATTAAAAAATTGTTTAAAAAATCGTAGGTTTGCAAAATTGTAAAAAAGTAAAAAAAAAACTTCAAAAACCCTCATTTCAGTTTTTTTTATTTGTTGCGCAATTTCTAACGCAAGTCAAATCTAAGTTCAGGTTTTCATCTTAATTTCTGAGTTCTGACGTTATGTCATTTACTCAGCAAAAATGACGTGACACGAAAAATGGTGTAGGCCTAACGAATATTCAGCCTGGGTCTTGAAATTTGTGTCCACCCTCGTCTTCTTTGTACACTGAAACTTCTGCCATGATGCACAGTGCACCAAACAATGATGACGATGACGATGTAATTAACATTCAAGTGGAAGCAGAAAGTTACATTTTTCCCACACCCAGCTGCAAATTACTGACATGAGATGATTATAAGTGCTCAGAACTTTAACTTTACCATTAAATTGCCCCACCTCAGATTTGTATTTTTGAAAAAGTTGTCTGAAAAGAAGGAAGTTTGCCAACGTGCTAAAATTTGGCAACAGAAAGTGTGAGGCAATTGACCCCCTGTTCCTTGCCATGATGCCACTGATTAGCACACATGTAAGTGGTGTCGTGGGTTTAAAAAAGAAGCAGGGCAGAATTGCCAATTTTCTGACAAATAGTGCAAATTTCCAACAGAATTTCAACACAGGGTGCTCATGATTTCAATTTTTTTCCTTATATTTCTTGAAAAGGTATGTTCCGCGCCCCAAGTTTAACATTTTTGGACAAACATTTTCGAACAAAAAAAATATGATCTGACAATTTTCAGAGAGACTAAAATTTAGGGAAGAGGCAACTAACCCCCCCTCCTGCCGCCACTAATTAGCATTTAAACCACACGCAGCTTGCACTGGCACTTAATAAGTCACTGTTTTCACAACTTTCAGCTGCAGTCATTGGTCATTTATAAAGCAAATGACGCTGTAGTTCATGCAATATGAGCATGGTTTAAGCATGATACAGCACTGTCTGGGGTGGTATAAGCTTGTACTGCTTACTCACTTATCTATTCCAGCAATGCATCATCTAGTACAAAAGCTGACCTCGATGACGTGTTGCTGTGAAGTCAGCGTGTTGACGACGTTGATGAAGCGAGTTTTCTTGGACAGGTTGCCGATGACGTAACTGTCATCCTTCCACCACGGTAGTCCAAAGTCGTTCACCCAGGCTGAGCTCGGGTACGGTGGGGGTACATGGACAAAACGTCCTTCAGGTGCATAGGCGATTACACAGCCAGTCAACGGGTCCACATGCGTGCGTATCTGTGCACAACGTCATTCAATACATGATGCAACTTAATTCTTGAACAAAAATCGCAACTATAATAGAGCAATGGAAATTAGCAACTAGTGTAATCAAATATCGGTAATTAATCCTTTGAAAAATTTTACAGATTAATAAAAAATTTAATCCTTAAAACCTTTGTTAAAATCACATCAATAACGTCATTATTCAATAGGGTAGACACAATGACATCATGACAAGCATCTGAAATCATACCTGTCCTCGGTTTTTTTGTCTTAAAAAAAAGTCAATATTTTAGTCTTGCTACTAGACTATGTGTAAGAAATAAACCAGTTTCCAAAATACAAAAATGCACTTTATTTGGCAGATACCACTCTTAGTTTTTAACTAAAATTAATAATTAATTTATCCTTCATATATGTAAAATTAACTACGAAAATTTTTAATTGTTACCACCTCTAAAATCTCTGTTTCCAGTTTGCCGGTTTGTACAAACAAACTGACTACAACTGTAGCATTAAATGCTTATATTATTGTTAACCTGTGTAGTTCTAATAAAAGGCAGATGTATGTATAGTCTGTCTTACGTACGTCTTTTGTCCTAGCGTTGAACCAATGCGATACGTCTTTGCCCGCTGCCTGAATAATAGGCTTCAACAGCACGCTGCCTTCAACCACAACAATAATAATAGTCATCATTCAATTTGTCACAGCAGACACAAATAACAGCACGCTAAAGCAGAAACTGTTTTACAGTTGCCCTAATGACAACGCCAAAATTAACATAAGGATTAAACTGTACAAACAAACACAAAAGGTTACTGTACGAGCGAAGGGAGATTGGGGAATTTTACAGAACATCCAAACTCGATGAGAAAGAACCAGAATTGATACAGTGTGCAGTCTGCTGGCAAGCTATTCTATACTGAGTCTCAAAAAAGTATCCCCGACATTTTCGATGGTAACTTGAAAACCAATTATCAGATTTTAATAATTTTTGGTAGAAATATTCCTGACACAACTTGCCATGAAATAACCCTTCAGTTTTCCACCTCAGCTAATGTATGTTTCTGCACTACATAGGGAAAGCAGATCAAGAGATATATGTATTAAAATAAAAGAAAACCTGAAAAAAACATCCCCAACATTAGCGATCTTGCCTTGAATAAAAATTAGCAGATTTTAATAATATTTGGTAGAAATATTTCCGACACAACTGGCTATTAAATAAAATTGTTTTAGTTTTCACCTCACCCAACGTCTGCTTTTGCACCTGGGAAAAGCAAAGCAAGCATAATCCGTGTTAAAATTAATGAAAAAACGTCAATAAATTTTATCTGTCCTAATCTGTTGACCCCCAGGTAGTGCAGAAACAAACGCTGGGTGAGGTGGGAAACTGAATGGTCATTTGATGGCAAGTTGTGTCAGGAATATTTGTGCCAAAATTATCAAAATCTGATAGATTTCAAGTTACAGTCGAAAATGTTGGGGATACTTTTTTTGAGACACAGTGAAAGGTTAGTAAGTTAGTTAGCTAGTTAGTTAGGACATTTGAAGGCGTCTGTTCAAAATCACAGATGCCGCAGCTACTGTTTAAACAGATGTGTCTTGAGTCTTTTGCTGAAAACAGCGAGTGTCAGCGAAGGGTCGTGAATGGACGCCGAGGTTAGTGACACATTTTGCAAAAAAATGAGATCTGGCAGAATTACTACAAGAATGCTCAACTCAAGAAGATCTTGTATGGATGTAAAACATAATAACTGACATGTTTTACTCAGTGTACAGTGGGTGAGGTCAAGTTTCACCAAGACTTTAGTCTAAGACTAAAATCTTGACTTGACTTTGGTCTAAGCCCAGTCAAGACCGAACTTGACCTGACTTTGGTCTAAGCCTCAAGTCAAGTCTAAAGTCAAGACCAAAGTCAAGACCAAAATCAGCAGGCAATTTCCAATGTTAAAAAATACAATTATGACTTAGGTTGATTAAACGGACGTCCCAGTTCATTATATAAGCGTAATATTTACTTTTTGTCTAGTAAAATAAAGTGTGGCCTCTGATAAATAACAGGCGTTTTGTTACTTACTACTTACTGGCGTTAACTCAGCAGACGACACCTGCATAAATCATGACGTCATCGCTGGCTTGCATTGCTGAAAATATTGCACAAAATTCCTTTTGTATTTACAAAATGGCCACATAGGTAAGCAAAGTAATATTGCACACATCACCCGATTAATACAGGCCTGGAAGCACTTATATAATGTTAATTAACTAATTGTATTAATGCAGTTATTCAACCGTTACATAAAAAAGATCGAAGACCAGAACCGAAAGTCAAGTCCAAAGTCAAGTCTAAAGTCAAGTCGAAAGTCGACTAAAGTCAAGACTAAAGTCAAGCCCAGCTCGTAGATAAGCCCAAAGTCAAGTCCAAAGTCAAGTCTTAGACTAAAGACTCTAGTCTAAGACTAGTCTTAGCGAAACTTGACTTCAACCAGTGCCTGCTGCTATACAGAGTTAATTTTACAAATCAATCAAGTCAAACAATCAACATTATGTTTGTGCACAGTGGCACAGTAAAAATCTGATCTCAGAGAGGCCACAGCAATAATTAAACATTCCCTCCCTACACCATCATTTCCTGTTTTCCCTCCGTCGTCGTCTTTCCTTTCCTGTCTTCCCTACCCTTTCCTTCTTTTCCCTTTTCTTTTCCCTTTTCTCCCCTTTTGTTCTCAAAAGTAAGATTCCTTAAATCCAGCTACAAGGTCTGGTAAGCGCTGTGAGCTCCCCAGCACGGTCTGGGGCACAGCTCTAACCAAAATCGAATTTGGTAAATTTTAGCGTTGAAATATTACACCTGGCAGCACCATTTTAAGCCGACCGTAGTTGACACTGATGCTAAACCACTACTGGCCGACAGCTTCTAGAGCCTACTGTCTGGCAAAGCTGCATCAGCATAAACGTGCGTGCTCACATGTTCACTGCTTGTGCCATAAGGCGGGGCGAGTCAAAGCGAAGTCTTCGCCGAAACTATAGTTTATTGCACGTTTATGCGAGGTACCACTATACGAACCTTTATATTTGTCACAAAGCGGCGTTAAATCGTAAACTTTGCCGAGAAACGAAACCCACAAGTCATCAATCGTGTTGTGCGTGCACACTTCATTCGGTGTAAAATACCGCGACTTCGCCAGCATACTCATTTCTACTAATAATGAAAATAAAACAAAATTCACATCACCACAGCCGCGCGTAGCGTCGCGTTGCTAATGGTAATATAACAAACAAAAACAACAAGTAAGAAAAACTTAAGTAATAAGCTTACGCAAAGTGTAGTGGATTTACATAACGCAGTATAGCCGTCAAGTCTACAGCCTGATTCCTAATCCGGGTAATTGATTTGATTTGATACCTATTTTTGTTGACGAAAACGATGGAAATCAAACTTCTTGTAACTTTTCTGCCTTTTTGACGACGTTTTGCACTGATATAGAATAAAGTGGCAGATCGTTGATGGACGTATATGATAGGCATATCGTGAACACAATCATTTTAAAACGTTTTATACGAAAAAACGTAGCTGTGAAAAATTTTAGTTAATTTGGGGTATGCTGTATGCATGTGTAATTGAAGTGTCGTTTTTTTCAGTTATTTGATAGTTGAAACGGCCGGGTACGGGTACCCTGGTAATTGCAATCGGATATCCGGTTTTTAAAACGGGTCTTCTTCTGTTCTTCTTCGGGATAGCCTATACGTGCTAACGGCACAGTATGATAAGACACGTGATGCTGCAAATGCTGCAAATCACTATTCCTTACAAAACAGCTCGATTCGGGACTCTCGCCTCGCTTGCAAAGTGTAATTTATTTTTTCGGTTAAAAAGCTTGTCTTGGGTTACCTTCTTTTAGGGATATGGTTTCGAGGTCGAGACGTCTCGGTCTCGATCGACGGTCTCGAGACGTACTAACGTCTCGTCTCGGACAAAATCCTCAAGGTCTCGATTTCGTCTCGGTCTCGGACCGATGCGTCTCGGGTCTCGTCTCGGAGCAATGTCTCGATCTCGGCGCAGTAGGTCCCTCTCGGGTCTCGGGCCATTGCGTCTCGTCGAGACGTTTTGTGCAGGCGCGCGCCGTGCATACTGTACTGCATTTAGAGCGATAGGCCTATTAACCTGCAGCATGACATTTGTGGCTCAGAAATATTCGTTTGCAGTGTTTTTGTCTTTCATTTACTTATTTATTATAAAGCAGAATTATTTTATATTTATTTCAATTCACACAGTACAGTGCTGTATTGTATCAAAACCAGGCTTGCCGTGGATATGGATATCACGCATGGATATATCCATGGATATATCCATGTGTGGATATGAGACTTAGGCCGTCCTGTGGCTATATCCATGGATATCATGCTGGCGCACCTGCTAATTAAAACTGAATACACATATGCTTTGTATTTTTATTTTTTCCCTTGTCCGTCGTTTTTACTCTTTATTTTCTCTTCTATTTACGTTACTGAGTCAAATGAATAATCAGTAACATCATCACGCTATTATTTAATCAGCCTTAATTAATTTATTAGCACTATAACAGCAACGGATCTTAATTTTCTGTGCTTAAATACTGTTCGTTGGGCAACAAAAGGTCTATCCATTTGAGAGTTTATTTGTATTATTTATCAAGCGTTTTTTGCTTACTTACATATTTAATGCTAGTAGGAAGTAGGCCTACAAACCAAGAGCGCTTCAAAAGCGCCCACTCCACCCTATATCTGTAGGTGTCCGGACAGGTGCCCCCCCGGACACCTACA
>Ga0209367_1004686_pt1 | contig 18933 bp, 14 predicted proteins | sample WorMetLIZISLAND2_FD_187412 | JGI IMG/M metagenome (GOLD analysis project Ga0209367, IMG submission 187412) | Marine gutless worms symbiont microbial communities from Max Planck institute for Marine Microbiology, Germany - Olavius geniculatus... ... | reverse complement strand
TAAGACATAGGCTTATGTATTCTTGAGAGTGTCTACACAATGCATAGCATACCTGTAAAACAGAATTTCTAGATTTAGCAACACAACTGAAAAATTTTAATTTACGTTTATCGACAATATGTTTAAATTCCAATCTATCACAAAACCACTGGATCTCCTTAACTGACTCCCACTGATGCACACTGATTATTATATCTATTACTCTACTTAATTTATATTATTGTATACTCTCTCTGTCTGCCATTGTTGTTTGCTGTCTTAGAGTGAATAAAAGCAAAAGACCATTAATTTTCGGCAAGTTATAGAATAATTGCACCTGCTATACTTTCTGCGACAGCTAAATTGTGCAGCGTTTTTTTGCCAAAGCGTTTCCTAAAACATCCCTTAAATTTACTTGCAACTAGACTTGCTACTAGCAAATTTTATCTAGTTAATCCTGTTTAGGCTGGGTCTGCTAGTTGACTTTCGATTATTGTCGGAACAATTTGCTCTTTCCCTTCCTCCAACCAACAGTAGTGAAACACTAGTAACAAGGTTCCAAGGTTCCTAACTTCCTATTCAAAAGTCACTAATTGTCCATTACGATAGATAGGCCTATGCATCACACTACAAGATTTTGCTACTGCATGGACAATATTTTGTTACGGAACACTATTTAGATGGACACTATTATGACAAACGAGACTCAGAACGACAAAATTGTGTAGTTAGCAACAAGACAACATAAAGCCAGAGCTGTTAAAGTTAGGTGTTAGGGTTAGGGTCAAGGTTAGAGTCTGAAGGCTGTTGAAACTCAGAATAGCATCTGTCAACACAGTGACCCGCAACCACAATATTTTTGGCCATGAAGCTAAGGAATAACTTCTCCGATATCTGGGGTTTGACTACAGAAGAAAGATGTCATTTAAACAAGAAGCACATAGACTGGACACATCTGCATGATCTGCTAACTAGGGCTGTACCGAATAGTAGATTTAACTATTCGGCTGAATAAGAATAATTCATGACATTATTTGGCCGGATACGAATAGATTACGAATAGTTGTCACAAGTTCAGACACATTGCACAATGCCTCAGCGTCCTCGAGGTGCAGTCAAAAATTTCCAAATCGGACATTTGAAAAATTTCCAAACTGGACATTTTATAATTTGTATCCATGTTAAACGAATGATACTCACAAATATTAGTGACACTAACAGAACATGACAGCGATTCACAACATACTCTTGACAGTGAGCAAAATAGGAAATGCCATAAAGCATCACGTGTGGGCATTATGCTGCTGAGACAGCAGTGTTTAAGGCTAAATGCGGGAACAACGAGTGGTGATGGTGCAGTGCTTATTGTTCGTATTCGGCTTATTTTCGGCATTAGTATTTGGCCGAATACAAATACACTATTCAGCCTACTACTCGGACTGAATAAAATACAAATAAAATATTCGGTACAGCCCTACTGCTAAGACTATGCCATTCTTCCAATGTTTTAGTTAGAGTGGCACCTCTAAATTGGGCCAAATCTAACTTCCCTAAAAATTTCAGCTATCCCATTCCTATAACGTTTTGTGTAATCTCGCTAACACATTAACAAGTAAACACACTAATGCATGTCTTAACCTCAGCCACCGTGGCAGAAGTAACATCAATACGTTGTTATTAATGGCCAATGAGTCAAATATGTACGTTCTAAAAGTCCAGTAAGCAATTAAAACAACAAAATGCTAACTTTTATTGTATTTAAATACAACACTAAAAACAAATGTTCAAATAACTTCCAGCATCCAAATAAAGTAATACTAGAATGCTGCGCAACAGTTCACTCTCTCTGTCTCAGTGTCAACCCACTGGTTACTGAGTGGTCTGATAAAAAAAGTAAGTTCATAAGTTCTTGTCATAACTGCACAAAATGTTCAACTACTTACTTTCAAAATCGACCAATATAAAGTAAATCTGCACATACAAGTAATCATTAAATCCTATTAAACCACCAATTTTGTGACATATGGTCAGTAGTATATCACAAAGCAGAGACCATAATTCATAACATGCGTAAATTAGTGTATTCCACGTTTACCACTGGACAGAGTTTTAAAAGTCAGTGACGTACTTTTTTAACGGCTACTTCGTACTGCAACCATTCTAACTGCATCGATCTCTCAGTGCTTCAGATAGCAAAGTTTTCCATTTTCCACCACTTGCAGCAACCAGCGGCCACCTGGCACGGAGAAGCCATGGAAACAATTGCCCACCAAAAATTTTAGTCTGTCCAGAATTATATTCCAAAAATGCAAAAATTGGTGCTAAATATCCTGCATTTTTTTTTTGGGGGGGGGAGAAATTTGGGGCAAAATTAAACCTTTGAGCAACCGCAATCTCATCTGTTGGAAATTTGACGCTGTCCGTTAGAACTCTCTTGTTAACTTGTGACTCTCTGTCAAAACTTTGCAACTTCCAGCAGACCTATTTTCTTAGCCCACAACGATGCTGCCAATGGCTGCAGGTATTGTCAACAAAACTACACAGCCTGCAACTGTCTTTGGAAAACTCAGCAACAGTAACTAATAAGCCATATCCTCACACCTATGGCAAACCGCTCACAGTGGCGACATCTAGAAGCAAACAGAAGCTGTTCTGAAGAAGGGAACAGAGGTTGCCAAAATATCAGCAAATCAATAAAAATATGATGAACTGATATAGCTGATGAGCCCACCAATGTTGCTGGCCGAGAATTCAAGTATCTGTGAGTTCGCATGGCAAGAACTCAGCGCAAGCAACACCCAATAATTACAATCAGTATGTTGTAAAAACTGCTCCCCGTCACCCTAGGGAAGAATTTATCAGGTCAAAAAAAGTTTTATTGTTGTTGGATAATTTTCTTCCAAAAATACCACAATTGGTCTTAAAATCCCCTATTCAAAGCAAGCTTGGAGGAATTAAATTTCTGAGCACCGATAATCTCTGTCAAAAATTTGTAGCCGTCTGACACAAAATTGTAACTGCTTGCTCCCCGACTTCTGTAACTGACAACGCCGCTGACTGTAATCAACAGCAGCAGTAGTAATAGTATTAGTTGTTGAAGTAGCTGCAGAAGTAGTTGTAGCAGTAGTAATAGTGGCAGCAGAGATGTTCAAGCATCAGTCTGTGTGGCCTCCAGTTCACTGGTCTGCTCCGAGTCCTGCTGAATGGTTGACTGCAAGTACATCGGTAGCTGAAACAACGGCTACAACAAAAACAACAAAAACGACAACTGTAGTAGTTTCAGCGGTAGTGGCATAAGAGTATTTAGCTCAGAACACTGCTGACTACATTGGTACCTGGGTTCGGTAATCCATGCCCAAGAAGGAAATGAGGAAGACATCACAGCTAGAATTGCTGCAGCATGGAAAAAATGGAAAGAGCTATCGGGAGTGTTATGTGATCGAAGGATGCCCATTACTGTTAAAGGGAAAGTATACAGAACAATGGTAAGGCCAGTATTGATCTATGGTTCAGAGACATGGACATTGAAAAGGCGTGAAGAAGAACGTTTGGAGAGAACTGAGATGAGAATGCTAAGATGGATTCTCGGCCTCACGTTGAGAGACAAGAAAAGGAATGACGATATCCGTCGCAGCCTCGGAGTAGCGTGCATCACGGACAAAGTACGGGAGGCCAGGTTGAAATGGTTTGGGCATGTACAACGCCGAGAAGAGGATTGTGTCAGGAGAATCTTGGAGGCAGACGTATGTGGACAACAAAGTAGGGGAAGACAGAGAAAAAGGTGGATCGACGTCGTGAAGTACAACATGGAGGACTTGCGGCTCAACTTGGTGGACGTGGAGAATAGAGCCGAGTGGAGACGGAGAACCCATGTGGCTGACCCCTCACCCAAGGGATCTAAACCAGCCTGAAGGAGAGAGAGAGACTGCTGACTACACTGGTAGTGAAAGCAATGACTACTGTAGTAGTTATAGTGACGGTAGCAGTAGGATTACACTGAGTACAAACATCCATGCAAGAAATAATTAAACTTGACAGCTGGACGAAGATTTAGTTCAATTGCATTAATTTACTTTGGGGTTCAGTTTTTACCTAGTAGAAATGAAAACCGTGGAGAAAAGTATACTGCAGTTGTTGCAGTTCAGCAGTAGTGTCCTGACCGGGCTTGCAGAGCAGGCTTGGCAGGTAGCGGTGGGCCGGGAAATATTTCCTGGCCGGCCGACTGCCGGCTGGGCGAGGCCTGTGGGCCAGGCTCTCTGCCCGTAGCCGAGTTCATTGATATAAAAAAACTGTCTGCTAGAGCAGTGGGGTGTGTTGGCTTAGCAAGTGGCCAGAGCGGCGTGTGCAAGAAGGAAGTAGCGTGACGTTGAATGAGCGATGAACAGAGACATTTTCGTTTAATTTTCTGTCAATATTTCACGTAAATACGTTATTTTTAAAGAAAAAAGTGTCTGTAAATAATGAAGAAAACCGCCATCATGTTGCTGTTGAACTACAACCCTAAAAAGTTGATTCTCTGTACAAGAATGATCTAGGCCGCACGATTGGACAGTAGTACAGGGAGGTCTGTCATAACTGCAGCATCAGTGTAGTTGTAGTAGTTAGCAAGGGAGCAAAGTCTGTCATAGTAGAAGTGACAGTATCGGTGTCTTGTTCCAGCATTATAAAGCTGTGTTGTGCATATCACTAATGTATTAGTAGTAATAGTACAGAGTGGGCCATAAGAAACGCGGCACTTTGCTTTTGTCTATATCTTTGTCAATTATTATCAGCCAATTTTCAAGATTCTTTCACTGGCACACTCTGCGGACAATTTGCAATAACGTGATTATTACATATCCCGCCACACCATAAATGCATCTCTACACTACCTTATGAAATATCAATAAAATATGCATATATAACGATAATAACAAACAAACATTTTGGTAAAATTGAAAAAAAACACTTCAAACCAACATTACAGTGTCTGTATGACACTAAACTGTGTGGGTCTAACATAGTCTAGTGTCATACAGATCATTAATCGCAATGTTGTCCTGAAGTGTTTTTTTGTCATTCACCTAATTTTTTTGTTATTAGCGTTATTTTTTGCTTACATTTATATTTCACAAGGTAGTGTGGAGACGCATTTACTGTGTGGTGGGATATATAATAATCCCATTATTGCAAATTGTCTGCAGAGTTTGCCAGTCAAAGAATTTTGAAAATCGGTCAATAACTGGCAAAGATATAGACAAAAGTAAAGTGCCACGTTTTTTATGGCCCACGGTGTAGTAGTAGTTACCTGAGGAGAGAAGTCTGTAGAAGTAGCAGTCGTAGTAGCATCGGTGTCTTGCTGCTGCTGCTGCTGACTATCAAGCTGTGCCGTGCGTATCACGATCGACTGTCCCGGCTGCTTACCCTGCATCTGCATTGTGATGGCCTGGATCTGAGACGGCGTTAGCTGGATCTACAACAGCAACAACCACTACTGCTAATACACTGCGTTCCAAAAAACACTCCTTTACGTTTTCTTCTGTATATCCGTGGAAAATGTTTAGATTTCCTCAACATGTTAGGGAATGTGTTCAGAACACAGTTTTTGAGGAATCAAGTATTCTACCGGTAGAAAAGTTAAATATTCTTTGCTACTAGTGATGTCATGCTGACGTTATATTTCCATATTTGTAAATTATGAGTTTTATCGTCAAAGACAGACGCACAAAATGTTTCTGGACAATTGACAGACAACTGAATATTAACAAAATACAACTTTTAAATTTACAAAATTGACATGACTGGCAGTACGAGGCCATTCAACTGATGGCAGGCAAGTGGTCATCCACGCAGTGATGCAATGTTCGTATGCCTACCAACATGAACAAAGTTGAGAATCCTGCACTCAGCCAAGATGATAAACCTAAACCATGGAAATAGTTCACAATCAAAAACTGCATGTCGGCTTAGAATATGTTTGGGTTCATTCAGCACAATGATCAATTAATGTGTTTTAACATTTCATCAAACGTTTTGTCTTCTATGGTAAAAACCATAATTTTCAAACATGGAGATATGACGTCAGCCTGACGTCATTGGTAGCAAAGAATATTAAGCTTTTCTACCAGTGGAATAACTGATTCCTCCTAAACTTTTTCTGAAAATTTTGTGGAAATCTAAACATTTTCTACAGAGATATAACAGAAAACGTAAACGGGTGTTTTTTTCTGAACACAGTGTACAACCACTACCATTACTACCAATACAACCACTACAACAACCTCATTAAACCATCAACATCAGCAGCTCACCATGTCGTTGTTCGTCTCATCTCTAAACCAGAATCAAGTCTGACCCAAACAGCACAACAGAGACTACTAATACTACTACTACAATTACGATTAACAGAGGATCACTTCACTGCAGAGAGGTGAAGTCAACTCCCCCTACAGGCCAAAACAACAAAAACAGCTAATACTACTACAACTACAACAACCACTACAACTGACCGGTATCTGCTGTGTCTCTCCATTGGCTCCCACGACCTGTGTGTACACCTGCAGCGTCTGTTGCTGTGGCTGTTGTGATGCCGTCTCTTCAGTTGTCTGCTGTTGTGGACCAGCCACTACTGCCGTCCCGCCAGCTGGCTGTGCTACCTGTCAGTAACACACTGATCAACTAGATCACAGACTGCATGTTCACCAGACAATAAATAAATAATCAGGCTGATGGTGTGGTGCAGCTGCAGCATTGTGTCCGATCACAGACCAAATAAATAAGTAGACTTGTTTATTTACCATTGGCCTAATGCAACGAGTTGAAGCCAGTTGAAAGCCCGTTTCATTAAATATTCATCATGCATATTTCAAATGGTATGATCCACCACCTATAGCTGCATTTTTGATGCCTAATGCGTTAGTGTTAGTTCATAGAAAAGTATTATAAATACGCTAACTTCATGCCAAAGCCGGAACATGAAAAACAAATTTTCTAGTATATTGCCTCAATACAACAAAACAAAAGTCTTTCGAATTTTTCGCCTGCTGTGCTGTCAGCAGGTATGCATAACGTGTTAGTGTTAGATAGGCCATCAAAAACGCAGCTAATATGATCTCGGCAGACGATAACGACGTCATTATCATCTGCTAGCAAAACAGGTTGTTTTTGCTACGTTATTTTTTCTAAATTGCATATCATGAACTTTTAGATCATGTAGCTTTAACTTTAGGACTTATCATTGCGCAAACCAAATTAAGGATGCTTGTAAGTCGAAATATATTAAATATTTATCGTGCATATGAGGAGTGGGCATGGCATTTTTTGGGCTTCAGAGTTTTTGCTGAGTCCATTATCTATGGTATATTTTACCTATGTGTCCGATCAACACAGTTACTCTGAGCCGGGTGTGGTTAGTACCCAAAGGGGTGACTGTCTGCAGGCAGGTAAACCACCACAGTGAGTGAGTGAGTGAGTAGGATTTAATGTACTGCCTGACACAACATAGGCCATTTTGGGGACCACCTTTCTAGGCAATGCACATACACATAATAATTAATGGAACAGAAAGTTTAACCTTTATAATAATGCAACAAAAAAGTTTAACGTTTACAGTGAAACCTAATACGGAAAACAAAACACAGAAATGACCTAAACCTTAAAGTGAAAGAACTTTCCATAATTTTTGTGCATATGTAACAGTAATGGCAGTTCTAACAAGAAATTTGAGCTAATGCTCATGAGACGTGTGAAAGCCTATAGCAGTTCCGGTTCAGTAGTTTAGCTGAAAATTGGGGTGTTCACGCTAAGTTAATATGCAAATACCAAATTCTCTACCTGGATCACATACCAGTAATGATAGTACTATGGTGCCACCTTGTGAATGATACAGACTTGTATTGCAGCCTGAAATCGCCAAAAAAATCCATAACACTACCTATTTTGGCGTTCAAGGTCATTCAATGTCACTGAATTCAATGCCAATCGAGAGCCAGTATACAACTTCTTATCAGTGATTAATAGTAACCTAGGACCTATCTCGCACCGTTACTGAGATACAGCAACTTATTGGCCAAAAATTGCAAATTTTGTCCACCCCCCTCTCATTTAGTGCCCTCGTTCGGGGTGACCCCCTTCGAATTTATCGAAAAGGTTTACGGTTCCTGAAACTAGAGTCTTCCGGGCAGTTGATGATAAAGATTTGGTAATTCTAGCTTGCACCGTTTTTGACTGATCCACCCGTGTGATGGACAGATGGACGGACAGACAGACAGACGGACAAAATTGCAATGGCTAAGACGCGCTGAAAGCAGTAGCTGCTTTTGCACGTAATAATCTTCTCTGTTATCCTCCAGACAGTCGTTAATCTCAGAATGCTGTCTATTGGAAGACAGAGGGGAAATCGGTGGGAAAATTCTCCCTGGAATAACAAAATGACTAAGGCTGCATTCACATAAACACAAGTACGAGTATGAGTCCAGGTTTTCATTTATGGCCTGCAGAAGCTTCACTCGTACGAGTGGAGCGTTCACGGTCACTTGTACAAGCACATAACTCAACGCATGTCGGCCATATTGAAAATTTACAGTGAAATCAAATAAAGGAAATGCTTTGCCATTAAAACAACAATATTCCACTACAAAGTTACTATTTTTACAAACCACACATCTCTAACAATGAACAATTTGTGATGATATCAGTTCTGATGTCAAATATGCGCCACGGTTTTTATAAATTATATCAATGCCATCTACGACTAGTTTACTTTCTACAAGTTAGATAAAAACACGACCTGCGCAGAAACTACTCATATGAGTGAAATTTACAGGTAACCCATACTCATATATGTGAACGGCCACCACTGAAATACACGCAAACTCATGTTTGCCGGAACTCGTATACGGGAAGCCGTACAGTGCCGGACTCGTACTCGTGTTTATGTGAACGCAGCCTAAGGTGCAGTACTATAGCTGACAGTTTGGGCAGATCGGTGGCTTTTTAGCCAATGGCTTAGTCTCAAGGTTTCCGGCCACCCAGCACATATACATTTACCACATGAACTGGTAAACTCTCGCAATTGCTGCGCCAATGACGACAGCATCACGAACAACGTCACGGCTATTGCATTGCTATTACTATGTAAACCGTGTCTAAGTCTAACTCAGCATGTTCCAATTGGATCAAATGTTACACAGCTGAGCAGTGAGTGGTGGCATAAAAGCTTCCTGCTCTAAAAGCTACTAACAGCTCATAAGCATATTTTATTAGCTCTCTACCTGTGGAGAAATGATGTCAGACAGTTGAACAGGCTGCTGTATTACTGACGGAGCTGCAGACGCACAGACAGACATGCTGACATACAGACAGATACAAAGATAAACAGTAACTCATTCAGATTAAAACAACAAAAATAGAAGGCACTTGTGAGAGTGCATATCTGCACCAACTGACGTAATTGAAACACTACTACTACTACTACTACTACTATTACCACCATCATTACTAATTCTATTCAAAGATCTCAGAGATATCTCTCGTACAAGCCAAGTTATAGCCAATTTTGTATCAAATTTTGTTGCCATGGCAACATGAGATGGTTGTGGTAGCATTAGATTGGCTTCATCCAATAGCCTGTCCACAAACCCCCACCCCATTAGACGCAAAGATCCTGGAAATATATCCTGTAGTAATCGAGTTATAGCCTATTTTGTCCCATATTTCATTGCCATGGCAACAGGGGTTAATCAAAGGTAAATACAAAGAAAGGGGAGAGACAAGGGAAAGGCCGCTTCAAGGCAAGGGAAAAGGAAGGAAGAGTAATAACAGTAAATGCCAGCGTTGCTGCTTGCGCTGAAGAATGATGTCATTGCTACTATGATGCCACTCTTCCAATGTTGTTAGCATAACTGAGCACAATGCCAACCTTTAATAACTGAAGTTTTCTGAACAGAATAAAGTTCAGTTTACTCACAAACAAAAAGCCATGGTGAAACGCAAAATTTGAACAATTTTGCCACAGTGAGCAGCAAAATTTTGCAAAATAACTTACGGAATTTTGGGAAATTTGCCACGGAAAAATTGGGCCCTACTCACCAGTGACAACTTGAAAAAAAAGCTACTATAAGAATGACAAATAACACATCTACAAGTACAACTAATACTACTACTACTACACCACTACCACAGTACTACTACTACAATGACAACTAAAGGCACGGACGGAGTGATGTAACTAAGCTGAACTGACATGATTTAGTTTTTGACGAGCAAGCAGGGAAAGCCAATTGGTCGATGCATATGTGTGCACAGTCAACAACACTGTTAGACGGTGCCTAATGTAATGCATTATTGCTTGCCCACTGATTAGTTCGTCAAAACTAAACCACGTCAGTTCAGTTCAGTTACGTCGCTCTGTAAGTGCCTTAAAGGTCCATGGACACCAAAATTAACATATGTATTCTATCCATTTTCCTAAAACAGCATAACTTTCTGATAATTTTGATAGTAATATCGCAGACCAGCGTTATGTCAACATGAAGAAACTTACATTTGAAATCAATGATCTACGGAGTCTGTAGAAAACAAACAGCCACGTTGACAGGCTGATGACATCACTGGTTGAACACGTCATTAATGTACAAAAAATTTGAGCTAATGCTCACGAGATGCGCGAAAGCCTATAGCAGTTCCGGTTCAGTAGTTTAGCTGAAAATTGAGGTTTCATGCTAAGTTAAGATACAAATACCAAATTCTCTATCTGGATCGCATACCGGTAACAACAGTACCATGGCGCCACCTTGTGAATGATACAGACTTGTGTCGCAGCCCGAAATCGCCAAAAAATCCATAAGACCTGATTTTGGCATTCAAGGTCATTGAATTCAGTGCCAATCGAGAGCCAGTGTACGACTTCCTATTAGTGATTAATAGTATCCTAGGCCCTATCTCGCACAGTTACTGAGATACAGCGACTTATTGGCCAAAAAATCGCAAATTTTGCCCACCTCCCTCTCATTTAGCACCCTCGTTCGAAGTGACCCCCCTCGAATTCATGGAAAAGCTTTACGATTCCTAAAACTATAGAGTCTTCCAGGCAGCCGACGGTGAAGATTTGGTGACCCTAGCTTGCACTGTTTTTGACTGATCCACTGGTGCGACAGACAAATAAATGGACTGAAGGCAGACAGACAGAATTGCGATGGTTAAGACGCACTAAAGCAGTAGCTGCTTTCGTGCGCAAAAAATACGCATAGAAACATAAGCATTATAAAATCACATTTTCTACCTATGTACTGCTGCAGTTGTCATGCGACATAGTATTTTTTGTCATTAAAAATATTAAAATTAATTGGTAAACACTGACTGTGTTCAACCGCTGACGTCTTTCCCGGCCACGTGCCAAGATTAGATTTTTCAGTACGCCATTTTTTTGTTATATTCAGACATTAAACATTGGCATTGGTATTATTATTATTGTTATTAATTTAATACATTTATAAAGCATAAATCAAAATGTTATATATGCCAGGTGAAATGTCTAATTGAGGTCTACATAAATTTCACAAGTGAGTTTCACCGTGACCATGGACCTTTAACACTATGACTACTACTGAGTAACGATGACTACGACTACTATGACTACAACGCATGACACAGCATGAAAATGTGACTGACCAGCAACGACAGTCTGCTGAGGAACTTGAAGGAAATACTGGAGCTGGTCAGCACTCACTGACTGGCGAGAACCTCCAGTTTCCTCCTAGCAACGGCATTACATCTGCTGATTAACCACATGTTTGAAAGTGGGATCTCTATAGCCCTTCTGAAAACATGCAGTGAATAGATCTTTATTGATTTCACAACTTCAGAAGAATTTTGTAAACTTAGTTTTGCCACGGCGACAGCAACACACTAATGGCATAACAGTAAAAACCAAAAAAACATCATAGAGCAATGCTCAGACACCTAACAACTGCAAGTTAAAAACCTAGCTTATAGTTCAGATCAATCAGATGTATCATAAAGAGAAAATTAATCACATTATCATGAATCACCATCACAAGAAAACCTTCAGTATTTGATGAAGAAACAGAAAATTATACACTGTATGATGTCCCCTTATTTAAGAGTCGTAATTATAGAAAACTGAGTGAGTGAATGAATGAGTATAGGTATAGGTCATTTCGGGGACTGTCTTCCAGGCAATTCACATACATATAATGACAAAACGAAAAGTTTAACCTTTACAGAAAAAAACACGATATGGAACACAAAACACAAAAATGATCTAAACGTAAAACTGTAAGAACTGTCGACTATGAGTTTTGTCACAGTAACGGCAGTTCTAATAATCGTCCCTCTTATCCTCCAGTCATCAATCTCAGAATAAATGCTGTTTATTGTAGGAAGGGGAAAGAGTTGCAGAAACAAAAGCAAAGAAAAATGACCACACATACTCGTTTGGTCGGTCGAACTTCTTCCCGGGGTACAATGTCAATGAGGAAATCAAACTGATCATACTTGCTGATGGCTGTTGCTATGTCATTCCTCTATACATGTACAAAATACACAATATGCATTACACTAGTGTATATGAAATGATCAAATATCACAGAGTACAATTTGCATATTACACTGCCAGGTAGTTTATACTTATAATAAGAGAACAGAATAACATCATAAATTTTGGAGTAACCTTTGCAAAAGACATAAATAATCAGACACACAGTTTTTGATGTGTCAAAAATATTAAACAACCACCACCTCAAGCAATGCAATTAAATACAGCCTGTGCATTCTTGGAAAAAATCCATTTGCTGATGACAAAAGTCTGACAATGACCCAGTAAAATGTAAATGAATGTGTGCAAGAGAGACCTGAAGTGTTCGTCTCTTGTTGTCCTCGGCGTGAATCCAAGCCCGCAGTGTCAGTTCAGTTATGAAGATTTCTGCCGCCTTGGCAAACAATACCGGAGCCTCGGCACTTATCATCTAATGGTAAGAATAACAACAAGCAATAATGTGATAGTCGGGGTTTTACAGACCAAACAACACTGGCACTTAGGGACCTTGACACTTAATCATCTAGCAACACAGCCATTCACTACTGCTAGTGGTGTTGCTAGAGCTGGGCTTTTACAAACCAGCTGCACAAACAACAGCACCAAAGTCAAAAAGTTTTGGCAGAAGCACATCTACGTGGTATAGTACTACTAATGTTTCGGCTGAAACAAGGAATGTGTTAGACTTCCGATCCAAGTTCGTAGTTCGCCGAGTCAAACATCTAAACTGGGCCAAATCCAGCACTGTCAGATGTTTAAAAACAAGAAGCCCAGCTGTTGCTAAGATAACCGATCGTACTGGTTGTTAGTGACCTTCGAGATCATCCAAGGTCGATGATTTCCGTCGCATCCGAAAGGGTGTACTGACTAATGGCAACCTTGGCCCCATCTCTCACTGTTTCCAAGATATGGCTAGTTTGCCATTGAAAAACACACACCTTTCCTACCCCATCCATTCAACCCCAAATGTGAAAATGTTCCCTTGAACTGCATCCCCCAAAATTTGTATGCCGAAAGCCTTGACAAAAGGCTAATTATTCGTAGGAAAAGTTTCTTCTTATGACCTAACGCTTAGCCACAATACATCTGTGACCCATAGGCAGATGATAAACAATGGACAACCATTACAAAAGTACGGTCAGCTAATAAAATCCAGTATATAACTAGCTAAAACAAATCACAAAATGGCTGACCATGCTAAGTACTACTAGTGCAGTGCTAATAAATGTCAAAAGTCAAAATTAAAAAAAGTAAAACACAACATAACCAGTAATTAATAAATTGCATAATCACCTTCACATCTTCATCAAGCTTCATGATCTTCTTAATCCTGGCCAAAGGTAACTCCTGGGTCTTGAATTCATTCTGCACGCAACAGAAACATCATTTTCAGTATAACTTACTAGCTATTCAATGACAATTAACAATGCACCAAGTAATTAGTTGACACGTAAGTATTCAACTAAATAACTAACAATGATGCAAACAGATTATCCATTACCATTATAAGTTATGTCACGTTATCATCAGCAACTATCTCACTGAAAAATGATGCAACAAAACACCTTACCGACAGCATCGACCTCACTGGCAGAAAATTATTGCAAAATAGGCATAAGGGCAAACGTTGAGCTAAGGTTAGGTATGGGGTTAGGGTTAAAAGTTAGGGTTAGCATTAATGCGGTAATTTGCTGCCGGTGCGGTCGGTACTGCCGGTGTGATGTTTTGTCTCACACACTGAAAATACCAGATTTTCATGTGACTTATTTGAAGACCATAACTCAGACTTTCACTGCAGGAGCAGATGCTGCTGTGGGTCTCCTTGCTGATGCCAAGTAGTATCATTTCTGTTGTCCACCACCTGTCAATTAGTCGATTAGCCGTGGACAATTACGCTATCAGTTGAATGGCCGCTCGCATCTACTACTCGGCAACGTCGTCCACAGTCCTAGTCAATATGTAAGCTGCAGTCCTGGCCGATCGCACTGTTGACTGCTCCACGGCGTGCGGCGTGCATGCTGTGCCTTTCATCTCAAGTGCTCGCAGGTCACACGCTGGCGGCCGCAGGGCCGTATTGCCGTAAATCCATTGACTCGTTCCTGTGCGTTCAGAATGGTGGGTAAACTGCGAGAAATCTATTTATAGCGGACCAATCGCGTGCCGCCTCGCACGCTCCCTCGCACTATACCCTCCTCGCACCTCGCATTTTACCCGACCCCTTTTAAGAAGACCGCATTATATTTGCATCACGATTTGTACTTACAGGGTGAACGTTTTTGATCTCTTCAGTAATCATTGTCCAGAAATCATTCAATAAATGCTGAGCCTCCGCCGGTTCACCAGTGTACAGCGACTCCAACGACGTCATGCTGAACAAATAAATTCAGCAATCAGATAATAAACGAATTATTTCAAACACAACAACCTACATGTAAACAAAAACATAAACAGCGTCACCATAGATAAAATAATAAATATACATAACCTAATATAACGTAAGCAGAACATCATCGATCGATGATCGTCACTGTGCCGCTAGCATGGCCAGTAGTGAATGATTGCACACACACACTGGCAGAACATTTAAAAATACAAGAAAGCCTAGCTAACGCAAAGGAAACGCGCGACAGCAGTGCATTTATGAAGGCCCACTGCCCACTGAGATGTCCACGCTAAGTTAATATACAATACCAAAATCTCCATCTGCATAGGATAACAAGTTAGTTGTGGCGACACATTGCAAACGCTATAGAGTTGTGTTGCAGCTTGAAATCGCCAAAAAATCCATAAAAAGCCCTATTTTGGCGCTCAAGGTCATCCAAGATCATTAGCCTGGGTGGCAATCGAAAGCCCGTGTACGACTTCCTATTAGTGACTAGGCCCTATCTGGCACCGTTTCTGAGATACAGCAACTTATTGGCTCAAAATCGTAAAATTCTCCTACCCCGTCTCATTTTGCGCCCTCGTTAGGGGTGACCCCTTTGAATTTATGGAAAAGCTTTACAGTTCCTGAAACTAGTCTTCTAGGCAGCCAACAGTGAAGATTTGGTGATCCAAGCTTGCACCGTTTTTGACTGATCCACGAGTGTGACAGACGAACAGACAGACAGACAGAATTGTGATGGCTATGACGCGCTATAGCAGTACTGCTGTCATGCGTAAAAAACAAAAATCATTAGAAACTAAGTAAGAACTATTCCAAAAAAGTCTAGATTTTTTCAACCCTGTTTCACACTACAGCCTATGTATCTGAAAAAAGTAGTTTGATCGAGGCCCATTGAGAGGGTGGGGTAGGGGGATACCAGTAAGCTACCCCGGGCCCTGTGACGTTTGGGGGGTTGCCGTCACTCAGAAATATAAAGTATATCAGAATGAACCATTTTGAAAAAAAATTGAAACATTTTTTCCGCAATTAAGGGGCCCTCAAAAATGTTTGGGAGGTCCTGCGAGAATGTTTCCCCAGGCTCCGTAATGGCTCTTGACGAGTTTGGTTTGTTCATTAGGTGATCTGCGGTTAGTCGCCAAATTCCAATCACTCTTTACTCCATCGTTACCCATGGAAAATGTCTTCATAATCTGTTCATAACCACTTATCTACTAATGCTACTGTTATCACACCAAAGTGACCAAATTATCTTTGGCGCAAAAAATAGTGGGCCATAAGAGAAGGGGTCATTACATGGCTGGAAAACCTAGGTTTTATACGAAATTTAACACGGCCTGCAGAAAAACTGCACAACAAATAAAAAGCAAAAATTCTAATTTGGACTTTTTAAACCAATGTTCCAACTCTAGATCATTAGACAATCACCAAAATTTAATCACACGCTCATCGAGCTAAACTCCAAAAGATTCAAATAGAATCTGATTATAACCTTTTGTAAGAGGTAGTGACGTAATAAATATAAAACTGACAGGACTGAATACTGCCAACTACTTCAGTAGAAGTAACGATCAAAAAATTGTCAAAATTGCAAAAAAAACTGCAGTTGTCAACTATCATGAATTATCGTCATCATTTATGGTGCTGCTATACTGCAATGCCAATGACTGAATTAACAAAAAAAACAGTCCACATGTTCTGGCATAAACCAATGAACAAAGAAATGAACAACAGAAATGATGTATAAGCAACAAATTAGCAGTTCTTTCTCACGTATATGCACAACAACATCGTGGGTTCGAAAAGCAAGCAGGCAGGAAGTTGCAACACTTCAAATTTCTGGCAGATTTCCAACCGACAATCAAATTTCCGACAAAAAAGCTAGCGAGTGCTCAAAATTTTGATTTTGCCCTTAAATTCCCCAAAATGTGGGGTTTTCAGCAGAAGATTTTCCAACAGTCCAAAATTGATAGAAGGTGCAAATGCTCTCCTGCTACCCCTGGTCATGTCACTGTACATACATGCACAATGACCAGTGACCAGTGAACACTACTGAAACCACCTAACAAACAATGTATGGTACGTGAGAATATACAGCAGCATCACTGGGGGTTAAACAATAAACATCCCACAGAACGTAAACTTTTTGTAAGTCTACAGTGAGGCATATAGGCCTACCGTTTCCTTTTCCCGTTTCCCCTTATTTTCCCTCCATCCCTCTCCTACTTCTCTTCTGCCCTTTCCCTTCCCTCCCCAAAACAGTAAGCTCCCAGTGAGCCCGGTTGTCAAACAAGGTTCAGCACGCATGCTGTGGAATGGAAGCCTCACGTTGTGTTTCACTTCGCTACACGTCTCACCCGCTCTAACATTCGGAGGACGATCAGCCAACTGTGAAAAAAAGTTCCAGGCAACATGTTCTAGCCATCCTCCAGGCAGTTGCACCACTGCTCTTGTGTGTTATAGGAAGAAGGCAATCAATCGAGCGGAACCTCATCTGTCTGTCATTAGCATCACCATCAACATGATCATTAGTCCAGCTTGTCAGCAGCAGCAGCAGCAGCAGCTGGCCGCCTGCTAGTTTGTGGCTCACTGTTCCATGCGACGTAAACAAACATCGCCATTATAACATGGACTGCAACCACAGCGCAGATAGCCGCGGAGATACAACTGCTACTGTTAGGGTATGAGAAGACACCTGCAACAGCATAGATATCAGAATAGATACACAGATGAATGCACAGATAGTTAGATGTCATGTAGACTGCTTAATGCCAAAACTGGGAGCAACTCTAAAAACGGAGAATACAATCACTGAATTCTTACAGTGCATTATTTCGTTAAAAACCACTATCTATACTACAGCTCACATAGAAGCAAGTAGTCAGCTCTTCCAATTAAACTGCTAGACATTACTTGATTAGTTTGACATATTACACTATATAAATGCATTCCAAAGCTGTCAAATTAATGCATTGTTAAAAAAATAATGCATGTTTAAAAAATTAATGCAGATATATAAATTTACTTAAGTCTGTAAAGCAGGAGTTTCAACACTCCATTAAACTCAAAACTGTGTTTATTTGACGATCGAATATTATTCAAGTGATTAAAAATTGTTTTGTTGCTGTTCCATCACTACTGCCACGGTCCTACAACACAGGCACAACTTCGTGGGCTTCATTCCTGTCACCCTCTTAATGTAGTCCACCTACAATATCAGCAATAATAATGATGCGTTATTAACATGTTAACACATGCGTTAAAGAAATTAATGCTTTGACAGCTCTAGTATATTTAACTGAATGATGCTGGTAATAAATCAATGCACTGCAAAACAGTTGATCAAAATTATGGCCTCAAAATCATTAGCACATAAGAGTGAAAACTTACCTTCAAAAATGTAATACTTGCTGACAAAATATGTAGAAATTGGAACAACAATCATCAGCATAGAGAACAGCAGAAGATTGCCAAAGACTTGTAATGGCGTTTCATAATGGCTGTTGACACACAGAGAACATCAACAGAGTTCATTCAAACACCAGTTTAACATTACTCAGCAACATTTGTGCTGCTACATGATCAATTCACTGCACTTCGCTAAGCTCAACTCAATTCAAAACTCAATCTTTTAAGATGAACGGAGACTGAAAAGTTCCAGACTAAAACTGAGACTCAACTGTAGTAACTATTCAGTAGATTGCAACAAAAACTTGACTGCAACTTGAGTAGATGGTTCGTTTAAATGCAGAGTGATCAATTTCCAGAGCAGGTGAGACTCCCGGACTTCTCCAACAGGGCAGGCAAGGATTCGTGGACATACTGTTTGATGCTATGGTCGACAGTCTTTGCATCACAATTAATTAAACAATAATTCTAGCGGTAGATCGGCGATCTTGCTGTTAGCACTGGAAAATTGCTAGAGGCAGATCGAGCAGATACATTATTGAGAAAATGGTAGAACTTTCATCCCTGGTAGAGAGCTGCACGGGGACAGGTTTCGTCCCCATCCCCGACCGTCCCCATGGTTATTGTC
>Ga0209367_1004685_pt1 | contig 18937 bp, 13 predicted proteins | sample WorMetLIZISLAND2_FD_187412 | JGI IMG/M metagenome (GOLD analysis project Ga0209367, IMG submission 187412) | Marine gutless worms symbiont microbial communities from Max Planck institute for Marine Microbiology, Germany - Olavius geniculatus... ... | reverse complement strand
TCTCAGTATCTCTCATTTCATTTTTCTTTTAAACATTTCAGTTCTTTTTAGTTTATGTGCTAGATTAAACTGACAGTGTGTTTGTCAGTTTTTGAGTGCAAATTTTCCATTGTATTGTATTGTATAAGAGAAATGTAACTTAGACAAGGTAACATAGCATAAAATAATTAGACACAGTCAAAAAGTGATCTAACTAAAAAAGACTGTTTATGCAATTTTTTACTACAAACATGTATAGAGGGAGATTCATGCGTCGTGTTTTGTATTTTTCGTTTGAAAAGCTTGTGCGGTTTACTGCACGGTCCAGCAGATACAACGGTCGGTTTCCTTTAAATTCAAAAGTTCACTTTTTTAAGTGAACATGCAGTCGCACCCTGAGTGTTTGTAAACAGGAAACAACTCAGAATCAGTGGAAATTTTGTTAACAGAACAGTTCAATCATTTCTGTAATGTACTTACAATAACCTGTTTTGGCGTGATAGGCCCCTAACTTACTCTTATTGTTAAAAGCCTGTGTGCATGTAGACATGGAATACATCGTGCAACGTAACCGACTCCCAAGATTACTCGGAAGCGGCTGCTAGCGTCAACTACGGCGCATCGATCCTCGTCTTGATTCCGATGCTGACAGTGTTTGGCAATTCACTGGTCAATGTTCACTGGTCATCGTTGGTCACTGGCCAGTTAGCCTACCAGTTAGCTTTCCTAGTCGGTGTCTGCTTGTCACTGTTGGTCATTGTTCGGCAATTCGCTGGTTGTTGTCAGCGTCGTGCGCGAGAAAACGCTGCGCACCGTCACCAACTATTTCATCAACAATCATTCACTGCCAGTATGTCATTAGATATTGACACTATGAACGTATGATTAATCAATTTTTGACAGGTTGGAGTAAAGTTTAACATCAAGTTCAAAGTCACCAACTATTTCATTATCTATTGGATCTGAAGCTTACTATTTATATCAGTATGAATAAACTGACAGTTCTAAGTTATAATCAGTCATTTTGACAGGTCATGGTCAAAGTCAAGGTTAAGGTCAAGGTCACCAACTATTTCATCAGTGTACTGCATGTAAATAGTAATTTATGTCGATGACAATAAATCGGGAGTCCTGAGCTATGATCAGTCCTATTGGACAGTTCAAAGTCAAGGTCAAAGTCACCAACTATTTCATCGTTTCTCTGGCTACGTCAGACGTCATGGTGGCACTGCTCGTCATGCCACTGTCTATATACAGCGAGGTATAAGCAGCAAGCAAATATAGTCAGTAATATTTATGTAAAAAAACTGCTCAGTTAATATACAGTGTAAGGGTAACATCGTGGTTGTAGATATAAAACAGCACAAGTCACAATTTAAAAATTCAAAATTTATTATCACACAGTCAGCAAAGTTCTTCTGACATTGTGTAATGGTGATGTTTGAATTATTGTGATTTGTGCTGTTTTATATCTACAACCACGATGTCACCCTTACACTGTATATAAACTGAACAGTTTTTACATAAATATTTGCAGTTTTATTGCCGTTGGAAATAATCTGAAGCTGAATAAAATCTGTGCGAGTGCTGAAATTTGTTTCTGTGTAGCAGCGTTTTTTGACATTTTGCAGTTAATAAAACTCTATTGCTTCTCGTTCTGCTAGAAGTCTGAGGCTATTCGGCGTTATTTACAGTTGACACAATCATGTAGGCCTATAAATTACTCATTTACTTACTTACTGATTGACTAATTTTAGCTCGTGTAAACTGCATTCTACTTGGTTCTAGTGTTATAAAGATTGAGTGCTCAGTGATCACTGTAGCTTAGCCTAATTATAGTTCTGCAGTGTTGGCTAAATGCGGCTCCTGTGGCGCTATGTGGCCGTCCGCAGTCGATGCAATTAATTTCTCGTACAGTAGAGCTCCGCAGTAGGTCTACGAGGGCAGGTGCGTCAATGTCCGTGTGGTCTCTACGTCGACCTGGGTGGCCGGATTATCAGGATTGGAAGGGATCGGGAGGACGTACGGACGCCCTACCAGACATATGTGACCGAGCAATACTTGGCGGCCGATCGCCGTTGGTCGTTGCCACTTGCTTAAGCTGATTGGCTGACGGTGGAGGCGTTCTAGCGAAGTGGCTGCCTAGAAGTACAATTTATCTGATCAACTTCTTCGCGCCGTTTTCGCTCCTCGTCTGCATCCGTAGAATCGCGGCACTATTCGGAGAAATAAGTTACCGAATTGACTGCCACGAGAAGTATTGTTCAGTACGCAGCATAACAGTATCACGTGGATTAGCAATATTTGGTAAACGCTTAAACTGTTATAGGTAAGCAAGTAAGTCAGCTAGTGCGTTTATTTGCCAAAAAAAATTTGCATAAAAAACACAAAAAAATTAACACTTAGGCGCCTATGCCGAAATATCAGCAAAAGTCTAATGATGTTGAGTCTGCTGGCGGCATATGCAACGTTAAGATTGTATTTGTCTTAGATCCACTCAGTGGTTTTTATCCCCCGATATCTGGAATCAAATTGGGCGCAACTTTCCCGCCTCCTTTCGTGCATAAGTTTTCCCCACTTTTGGACTCAAGTACCCCCTCCCATTGGGCTTTTTTCTTTCTGTAGGGAGAAGTTTTTAAAGAGTGTAGATCATAACTTCCGCCCTATTTTTCACTGAGCAATCTATACACCCTGAACAAAATTTGGAAAGAAGTCCAAAAGGCCGGAAAGAGGATACTTTAGTCCGAATATGGGGGAAGTTACATCTGATTTCGATCCCAAATCTGTAGATTGCCCAGTGAAAAATAGAGAAAATTTTTGATCTACAACCTTAACAACCCTCCTCCCTTAATTTTCACTGGGCGCAAGCTGCGCCCACCATTTATAGGAATAGAAGCCACTGGGTCCACTTTGAATAAAATCAGCATTTACCGTAAGCCTAGATCATAATTTCTGTGCCCCGTTTCGGGTAGGCATGTGTGTGCTTGTGCGTTCCAACTTGTTGATACTTTTTTCCAGTCGACCTATTTCTTCTTGTTTGCTGCATGTGCTTTATCTATCTGTCTCCGTCTCTTCGTGGGCTTTTCCTGGATTGAACAATTGACCGATTGATTGATTACTTTCGTTAGCAAGGGCCTTCGTCGCGCTGCACCGCCGTACCTCGTACAGACATTGCGTCCCGGTGTCAACAGTGTCTGGTCGCTCGTGTTACCAGGAACGTCGAAAGCCACAGCGGGGCCCAGGAAAACTCCCCTCCCTCCTCTCAACGGGTCTGGTGTCTACGCTCGTGTTCACGCCGTGATGTCAGAATTCCGCGCTCTCGACTGACGCGATACCACCGGCTTCTCCATGCCCGGTCCCAGAGCTTGTGATATTCCCCACCGACAGCTATTCGAGACGTAATATTTTCATCACCTTCCTGCTTTTGCAGTCATCTGGAAACTGAACTCTTCCGCACGGCCTATGGCGTCAACTAGCACGTTCGTAACGACATGGCTATTGGAGACTGTGGGAACATCTAACGATGACAAAATGGCAAAACATCCTATCCGTTGTCGATAACATTTTGAAAAGAAATCGAAAAAAACTATGTACACGATTCATTTTCCCATCGTTTTCAATACGCATTTTGTTTGCTGTATTTTGTTTTGTAGGCCCGATATGAATTATATATTTAACATTTTAACATTTTGCATTCAATCAGCCCACATTTCAGAAAAAAAATCTTTGTAGCTAAGACGTTTTCCGAGGAAAATATACAGATAGACCTACGATGTTTCGCCGTTTTGCCCTCCACAGTGTAACTATTCTACTGAACTGAACTGAACTGAACTGATATAAAGGCCTATCGGCTGTGGTCGTGCGTAGGTGAACAGTGGCGTATGGGAGTTGGGTGACGCGTTGTGTGACGCGTGGACTGCACTTGACGTCATGTGTTGCACAGCATCGATACTCAATCTCACCGCAATCAGCGTAGACAGGTCTGAACACTGAACATGGTGCTTTTTTTCTCATGTCTGCATTTGTATTATCGTATAGGTCTACAGCAAACCTGCAGTGTACGCCGCCATACCCGCCAAGGAACTATGAAAAGATAAGCGCTGCTATAGGACTAGGGTTAAGGTTGAGGCGAAAAAGAATTAAAATGTAATTTTAGAGAAATATTTTCCAAAGTAAGAAATTTAGTAGACATAGAAAATTTGTGTTAAAAAATAATTGCCAAAATAATTGAACCACCGTATTATAAAATCAGGCCTAATAATGGACCGAAAAATAATCATTTGCAGGCCAGTAAGCCTATTTTTCATTTGTGTACTGTGTTCATTAAACACTAAATCAGGAAAATTTTTGAAACATTTAAAAAAACAATAAAGGTGCGGTGGGCAGAAGAACTTCACGTTTATGCGCCATAAATTTCTGCTTGTAACAGTGAAAGAATGGTTAAAATCGGTGCTGAATTACTGAAGTTATCCCAAAAATAAAACTGGGGGTCCGTTTTTTGGACCACCCTGTATAATGAGGGTTGAACGAATTCACTTTTTAGAGGGCCACATAAATTAGCGCCCTATCTATATATGTTTTTGCTCGATTTTGCCGGATATTTAGAAGGTCCTAATGCTGTGAACATTCTGATGTATGGGCAAATAATGTGTCTGCATTTTGGGGGGCGCTGTAAGCTACTTAGTGAGTCCAATCGAAGCCAGGCCGCCAAAAGGTTTGCTGTGCATTTAGATCTAAAAACAGCCTTTTTGGCCATAGCAATAATAATGTCAACGTTGCAGTGCATGGTTAGTAGTGGCAATATTTCTCTATGTGTTGCAGATTCATCGCCGTGACGCAGCCGATCAAGTACGCCAAGCACAAGAACTCGAAGCGGGTGTTCGTCATGCTGGCAATGACCTGGATAATCTCGCTAACGATCATTATTCTCATAATTATATCAGTTTAATGAAAGCTGAGAAACGCAACGTCTTAGCAGCCGCCAGCATAAAAATGCATTAAAATGTTATTGAAACATCTGTGAAGAAACGACTCGGTAAGTTAACCGACGTTTTCGACGAAACGCTTTCAAGAATATCTCTATCGCTTATCACCGGAAGCATAAAAATGCATTAGAAATACTCGAACGGTCTGTGAAAAACGTCTCACGGTGTTCACAACCGCCAGCATAAAAATGCATTAAAACTTTGAAACGTTACGCGAAAAAGTTCCGTGATGTGTCTGTAGGTTTGTTTAAAAAGTTCTGTTATATTTGTATAACGTAACACGGGAATAATCTGCGTAGGTAATCTGGGCAATGACATGGATAATATCGCTGACGATAACGTCGCCGATCGCTCTGGGTATAAACTACACGGAACGGCGCGCTGAAACGCCGACCCTCTGCACGTTCTACAACTCCGACTTTCTGATCTACTCGTCGATGGGATCTTTCTACATTCCATGCATCATCATGATCTGTCTCTACTCGCGAATATTCCTTCGTCCCGAGACGAATGACCTGACGTATAAAACTCTACTCTCACTCACTCACTCATTGTACTTGTACTCACGAAAGGATGGCCAGGCTGAGTTGATCGTGTAGATCAGTACCAATGCAGGTGATTGCTTTGAAAGGTTCGTCTCCGAAATGTCCCACAGTGTGCCGAACGTAATAACTCTGTCTTCTCACTCACTCATTCATTCACATTGTGGTCAGTGATTGTTGTCTGGAACCTAGATAGGAATGCTTTACGATATTGCGCTGTGTAAATTTACTCCAGCGACTGAGGCATTAGGAAATGTCGTCTCTAAAATGGCCTGTAATGTCTAAAACTCAACTCACTCGCGAATATTCTTCGCTATTCGTGCGCACGCGCGTAAGGCAACGTCGGCTGCGGCTGCACGTCAACGCGCGGTCGCCAGCGTCACCGCAACAGCTGCACACAAGCCCGAGTACAAGCCAGACGCCAACGACAGACCGGCCAAAGACAAAATGTGCAGTGCGCGTGGCGACGCTGAAAACTCGGAAAGGGAAAACGGAAAATTGCAGGATTGGAAAACGCAGAACCATCATTCACCATCTGTGAAACGCCATATGTATTAAAACGTCTTGTATGCATAAAATAAATGAAATACTTGTCAAGTACTTCAAAGACGCCAACGACAGACTAGCAGACGCACCTGCCGCTGGCACCGCTCCCAGCATACCAACGGAAGCAGTAAGTAAACAGAGAGACGGAAATACAGCCGTGGTGGCGGTGGACATGGCTGGCACAACGCTTCAGAATGACGTCACTGTTGCTGCGGCTCTTGGCGAGGACGCAGCTTCGGAGAAGGTGGAATTAGGAGCTTCCGTTTATTATAACTAGCATAGTTAGGTATTTGTGCGATATATTTTGAAAGAATGTTCACGGTGAAGATGAAAATCGAAATGCAAATAGTCAAATAGTACAGTTAGGCCTACTGCACACTGTGATACGCAGGTTCGGGGAAGGTGGACGAGCTTCAGACGAACATTGACGCCACCTGTCGACCACCAGCGGAACCCGTAGTCCCACGGAAACCCATGGGCCCAGCGGAAGCCCTGGTCCATGCGGAACCCATGCATCCAGCGGAAGCCGTGGTTTGGAACAGACGAGTGGACGGTCTGCTGGCTCTCTATGGCATCGAGACGACGGACTGAAGATCCCAAGGTAAAACGGTTACACAACGCACACGCGAGACAGGAAAATGAAATCATATTTCATCGCACAGATTTAAAATTTTACCACTTATTATTATCATTATAGACGGTCTGCTGGCTCCGCCGGGCATCGAGCCGGCAGAGATTACCGCGATCGCGTCGGCGACTCTGGAAGTCGGCGCAGCACAACGAGGTTCCGACGTCAGTATTCTTCCAGCCAGCAAATTGTGGGTGTAACAGTCACAAAGCAAGCACAAACCTATATGATCAAAAGTTCGAACGAAGTAATTTCAACCAGTGCTCCTATAAATTTACAACGCGGTCGGCTATTTTTGTACCCGCAAATACCCCTTGGTACGGACACACATGTGCAGTTTGACCCATAAATTTCTGGCCAGGAAATTGTAATTAAGCATCGTCATAATACTAGCGCTAGCCAGTTGTGATCAGAAGCATAAAGGTACTGTGATTAGTGCTGGAACTTCAGGTAGGGTATTTTTGTACCCGCCGGATACCAGTTGGTTCGGACGTGAGTATTCTTCCGGTCACTTCATCGCCGAGTAAAAGACTCGTCAGCCGACTGAAGCTGCCGGTGCGTCGCAACGTCAGCACCAGTGCCAAGGGATCGGCTGAGAAGGGCGCAAGTCGACGAGAGCGAAAGGCCACGAAAACGCTTGCCATAGTTCTGGGTTTGTATATCGGAAAAATACCAGAATAATAATGGCTCATTTCCAGTGGCATCATGGATTACAAGAGTAATACCCCGTTTACACGATCGAGCAAACATCGAGCAAACGTGGAGCAAATGTATTCAAAATACATGTGCTAATTGCTCGACGTCTGCTCGATGTTTGCTAGCATTCATCCAGCTAGCTCCGAAATGACCTATCCTGTGTCAGGTGAGACGTTAAACCCTACTCACTCACCCAGCTAGCTCGACGAGCTATAGTAATTAGCATGCTAATTAGGAGAGCGGGCGGATTGCAATTATTGCAAGGCCTATATAACACGTGATCAGCTGTGGGCTAAGCCTAGGCCTACATTTAAGTTAGGTGGCGGGATTCCATCGGGCCTGTTTGATGTTTGCTCGATGTTTGCTCGATAGTGTAAACGGGGTATAAGAGATAGAAAGTTGCAATTTTCCAACATATATTTGCAGATTTCCGACAGAAGAGATTACAGATGGTGAAAATTTAAGTTTGCTTCTAAGTTTCACCATAATCGGAAAACTTTTAGCCTCAGGTTTTTTTTTTATTTTTGGAAAAAAAATTTTCCGAGTTACATTTTGGTTTGAGGCAAATGCTTTCCTCCACCCCTAGCTCTTTCCCACGACGCCAATGCTTATTTATTCTTACTTTTTGTTTGCCTTTAACCCACATGTGCCGGAGCTATTTTATAATGTATCGTTGAAGTAGGTATTCGTTATAAAGTATGCTAGGCATTGTGTGGGTAATTGGTATTAGTAACTCTAACGTAAACATCAACCAGTTACGAGTTTTGTTTATCGTCCGTCCGTCTGTCGTGCGGGCTTCTAACTAAAAGACAGAGGGGACCTGAACGGAGAAAAACAAAAATTGTTCTCCGGAGCAGAAGTGAGCGATGAAACAGTTTTCAAGTTATAAGGTCAAAGTCGGAGTTGCGCGTAGCTTTAGGCAGACGGCCGCATATTGTGTCGGCACTGAAAAAGAAATATCACAAGGAAAATGCATCTGGCTTTTTGCTCAAACTCCCCACCGATGAAATCTCGGTTGAGTGGTATTAAATACATTGTGATACATTTTTTCAGCTGAAAAACACATATTTCAGAAGTTGCGACTATATACAGTTGGTCGTTGACCAGGTTTCACGTGCTATCTTCGTAGGCCGCTTATAGCTCCCCTGTCTGTCGTCAGACCAGTTGCAATAGCTTCTTGCCGGGCCATTGCCTCCTATTATTTCACGCATTCATCTTTTTGACAAATAAGGCAATTTCTCTGCAGCCGCTCTAGCGTGGTTAACCTTTGCTTATGGGAGTGGCCTTATGTCGTCGACAACTCGGGCAAGGTATGTAGGCTATCATCATGCAAGCACGTTATGTTTTACAGCGTTCTATGGGCTCCGTCTATTCCAGGAATGGGCAACGGCACTTGTTTTGGTTCATGGAAAAGCAAATGTGAGTGAGAAGTTACAGATTTTTAGTTCCTGTGCTACACTATCATTACAGGGACAAGATGTAGCCCCCTAATGTAAGCGGAACTGCATTAGGCCTTCCTTCTGATTAAAAGAAGGACATGACGCTACACACTTGTCTATAATCTTCGACCAAGTAGGCTTATACATTCACTTTTTTCACTGAAAGACTCGACAGACAACTTGCAATAAAAAGATGGTAAAAATTAAGTTTCGGCCACGTTTAAAAGACGTCACTACACTACCTTGCAAAGAATTAGGGCCTACATTCCAAAAACTGCACCGAAAGAAGCGCAGCGACGGCTAAGGAAACTAATGTCATGAAAACGTTATAGCATTTGGAAAATCAATAATTCAAGGCGAAATTCGTGTTATTTTCAGTTTTTTTGTGTTTTTTCAACCTACAGCTGTTACATACAACAGGTTAGATAATTAAGACAATCATCTTTTAATATTAATGCAGGCTTATTTTGACACGTAGGCTATTAACTACAATGCTAGGCCTATTGGTATATAATGTGCGTACGCGTGTGATCGCTGAAGGCGTGTTTCTGTTCTGCTGGGTGCCGTTCTTCACGATCAACGTCAGCAACGCCATCTGCATCCGCTACGAACTGTTCGACTCCAGCGCCATCTGTCGAATGGATCCGATCGTCTTCTCGCTGTTCACGTGGCTCGGCTACGTCAACAGTTTCCTGAACCCGGTGATCTACACGATCTTCAACAACGAGTTCAGACGTGTCTTCAAGAGCCTGCTCTGCGCCTGGAGACGCACTACCTGATGACTGGAACAGTCACTAAACGCAGAGGCGGATTTAAACATGTTCACAGCGGCCTGTGAATTTAAGAAATGTAGGCGGGCAGAAAAATAATTGCAATTTTCCGACAGATACCGCAAATTTACAACATAATTTCGTCAGACAGTTACAATTATGCCGACAGAAAAAGAAATTATGGGTGTTCCAAATTCCATTTTGCCCCTGAATTTTCTTTAAAGTGAGCTTTTAACCCCAAATTCTACATTTTTTTGATACGACGCTTGTCCGACAATTTTCAGACGCCCCTGCCCTCATTTTGCCACGACGCCAGCCATATGTTCAGCATGTTCGGCCATAGAGGGCTCCCACAAAAGATCGCCTCCACTGGCCAGCAGCTCGACATTATCTGGCTTGCTGAGGCTGATGGGCCTATTATGGCTTATTGCAGTTTTTGAAACAAATACCGGTAGGCCTTGATGCTGCACGATATTCTCTGGCATGCGGACTTTTTTGCTCTGTGGTGAAATCTGACGTTACTTAGTTGCTTGACAGAGAGTTTATGCGGGACCCGTGCATATTTTTTTCCTGAAGATGGCGTAATTGGTTTTAAATCCGGTCTTGGCTAAAAAGCATATAGGCCTAAGCCGGGTGTTAATAGCCTACCGCAAGCTCAACAGGGCAATAATATCACTCAAAGAAAGCCACAATATCACACGGTATTCACACAACGTTGTCTCAGAAGCTTGGAGCTTATGACTAAAACTGCAGGGCCTACCTAGCTGATTGGCATAATATTTAACATTCTTTCACAATGTCTTGTCATCGCTGGCAATAAAATCTGATCAAATTTTGCTATTTAAACAAAATATCCGGCCTGATAAATAGTTCATTTCGGGTATTTTGATACAGTACTGTTATCAACATGAAGTCCAAAAAACGTTCACTGTTGACGATGCTAAATTTAAACTGAAATAATTAAGTTGCAAATATTTGATATTTTATTCGCCAAGGTGCTGTGCATTATCTTTTTCTTCTTATTTTGCGTAAAGTAAAACCAAAAAAAACAGCCGCTTTAAGTTACTTTAAAGTCAAAATCAATTAACCCTCCTATGCCTATGGAAGTGGTCAAAACGACTCCCTTCTGCGTTTTTTTAAGAATTATTTTTGTCTTGCACCGATACCACCAATATTTTGTCCATCTGTTCCTATAGCATCAAAGGCATTTTCTGAAGTATAACACAATATAGACAATTCTCGAGTTTTTTAAAACCTTTTCGATTGATGCATAAAATTTCATGAAGTCATTCACATTGTGGTCAGTGATTGCTATCTGGAACAAATCGAGCAAAATGCGACTATTGGTGCAAGGGGTCTGTTTGTCTTAGGCTGGCGAGGCTGCGGAAAGAAGATTAGGCATAGATGGGTTAATATTATGGTCATTATTAGGCCTAATTAACATTTAGTGGAACAAAATGCTATGCTATACACAATTTTCTGTCCTGTTTTGTTGTGAGTAGTAAAATTTAACTACCTCGTCGTATTTGTGATTTGTCCGCCCTACTGTGTGTGCGTAAGAATGTTAATTCTACGTAATAATAACGTTGTGTCGTATTACGTTATCTGACGCGATTGTCAAGTGCGCTCTTTTTCCATTGAAACCATTTGCCCGCATCAATTTGCTCGTTTTACTTTGTATTATCCAGTCTATTAAAATAATCACATTCGCCAGGACACATAGAGCCTATACCAGTTGTTAATCTGCGAAATAAACTGGCTTTCACGAGACTCTATATCGTTTGCGACAGACAATTGCCCCAATTAAAAGTGAGACCATTTTAGCAATGACATTTTGTTATTGCAAATGCGTCTGATATGCGCATTAAACTATTACTTACTCACTTATTGCATCATGTAACAAACGGCTGCTGCTTTCCATATACTGTAGAGTAAAATTGGGAGAAAGCATTAGGCCTATAAGAAGCAGAGTAGAGAAAACAAGAGAAGGGAAAGGGGGAAAGGAGTGAGAGGTAGGGAAGAAAAGGAGCCCGAAAAGGAAAACAGTTAAGCCCAAAAGTGGGGGCAAACTTGCGTCAGATTTCGATTTCAGATTAGGGAAATAAAAACTACAGTAGGCTTACAAAAACTGTGCAAGTGAAGGTCAGCGACGCCCGCGCCAGGCAAGACTTTCACAGTTCCGTTAGAGTGCACCCACATGTGGGACAAAAACTCGCATGCGACAAACACAGGGCGAGACTACGTAGGCTTACAGAGCAGCTGTCAGTCAACTTTAATTTGGTAACGTCATCGCACCAGTCTGTCCGATGACGTTTCTATTAGCAGTAAAATCAAGAGACTGCAAAATATTTTTCAACAAATTACATGCTTTGAGTGCATACAGTAATACATGATGCAATGTCGACTTCAACAATTGCATTACAACCTCTTCCGAAGCTGTCGAATCAATATCTAAAAATACCATTCGTTGCACGGCAGAGAGAAGGTTTAGGCCTACAATGATGTAACTAACATCGAAAAACTGTTGATCTGGTAATACCAGATTAATTCCCAAATAAGGAACATTTACAGTTACTGTAGTACCATTTTGACGCACTACAGCTATGCTGTAGGCGTCTATAGCACAACTGTCGTCTGTCTGTTCGTCTATCCGTCACACATGTATTGTGGCTAAACGGTGCGAGATAGGACCAAAGTTGCTATTGATCACTAATAGAAAATTGCGTACTCCATTTCACATGAGATTAAAGTCCTCGACCTTGGTTGACCTTGAAGGTCAGTATATTGCAACAGAAACTGCATAGGCTGTAGCGCGTCTTTCCTAGCGGCAGCTTGGTTTTCTTGTTTGCAATGTTGTCGACAATTGTTTTTCCAACCGAGTAGGTTGCAGGGAAAATACTAAGTCTAACCATGACTCGATGCGTTGCGTGCACGCGCGTGTAGGTAGCCTAAGCCTAACAACGGCTTTTACTTGACACAGCGAACTCGTCGACGGTGTATGATAAGCCTAGCTGCTAACCTGTCGGTCGTTACAAGTTGCTTTCTGATCGTGCAGACATTCACGCAGCATTATGGAATTCAGAAGTAAGTTCGCTCTTAGCTACGAACCCGGCTCCATTGTCTTTAATAAATTTGTGATATATTTTATTAATTTCAAGTTTATTCCGACATTGTACAATCTACAATTTTAGCCGACGGTACATAAGTAACGGTCGAGCTGTTGTCATGATTGTCGTTCATCTGTCTGTCTGTCTGTCCATCGGTTTGTCACGGATGTACTGTGGCTAAACGGTACAAGATAGGACCCACGTTGCTATTAATCACTTATAAGAAATCCCATGCTGGCTTTCAAATGACATATAAATCACTGATCTTGGATGACCTTGAAGGCCGTTACCCGCGTTTTTCGACGAAAAACTGGCCATATCTTGAAAACGGTGACAAATACAGCCTAAGTAACTATTCTTCATTAATAGAAAGCGGCACACGCCCTGCCAGATTAGATTGTAATCAAATCATTGACCTTGGATGACGTTAAAAGCCGATACGCACTATTGTGGCTAAACGGTGCGACATATCGGGCCTAGATTGCTTTCAATCACTAATAGAAAGTGGCATATTGGTTTTTAAATAACATACGTAACAAGCAATATAAGCAAAGCTCATGAGACGCGCGACAACCTTATCAGTTCCCGTTCGCAGATTGTCTTCGTTTGTTTCCAGCATTTCGTCGCAATTCACCCTTGAAGTGTGCACCGCAGCCGAAAATCGCAAAAAACGCTTAAACCCTCTATTCAGGCTGTTCAAAGTCATTCAACGTCATCGGTGCTAACACCGCTAAAAGCTTGTCACCAGTGCTTGTTATGATATGCAGCATGTCTATGCCTATCTGCAATTGTTTTCACACTAGGCAAGCCAATATCGGCATAATAACCACTTTTTAGAGGGATACCTTTCTTTCACGCTTGCGTGCGCAGGCCTCCTTAAACCTAAAAGGTCGCGACTTGGAACTACTGAAATCTGCGTTTGATGCTGAAAATTTCATACGCAGGTAGTCTTGGTTTGTCTCCAGCCATTTCGGCGCAATTCACTCTTAAAATGTGTGTCGCAGCGCGAAATCGCGAAAAAAAACACTAAAACCTTTATTCTGGGGGTGGGTTCAAGGTCGTTTAAGGTAATCGATATTGATACGCCTAAAAATCCTGTCACAAATGTTGGTTATAATAAGCAGCATATGCCTGTGCCAATCAGCAACCGTTTTCACGCTGGGCTAGCCGATAGCGGTAAAATACAAACTTTTGGGGGTACCCCTTTTTGACGCCCTCGTTCTAGGAGAACCCCTTCATTCAGAGGCAGAAAATTTTTTCACAGAAAACTAGAGTTCTTGTGGCAGCCCCCGGCAAAGATTTCACGATTTTAGTTTGCGCCGTTCTGATACAATCGCACAGTGTGACAGACAAACAGACGGACGGAGGCCTGGACGATGGCTAATACGCGCCAAGAACTACATGCTGTCGTGCGCAAAAATTATTGACCTTAGATGAACTTAAAGGTCACTGACAACCAGTATACGGTCAGCTATCCTAGCGACAACTGAGCTTCTTGTTTTATCTACGTTAGACCAGTGCAGGGAATGTTCTGGCGTTTTTTTTCTGTACAGCGACAGAGTTTTCACGATGTTGTTCATGCTGAGATTTTGGGGAGAGTGTAATGTTGGGCATAATGTTGACTGACAAAATTTTAAATTGTGTTAAACCGTTTTTTTAATTAAGAATAAGTAACGCAATCGAGGTAAAAAAACAACTTTAAAGGAAAAAAACAACGACCATAATGCAAAATATTTTCCATGATTTTTTTACCAAACTTTTGTGGAAAACAGAAAATATTTATTTGACAGCCGGATAAATAGCGTAACCACAAAATATTTATCCGGCAGTCGATTTCGGTAGTATACAGGCACAATGTCGCACGAAAACCCTACTAAGGTGCAGTGACAAGTTACTATTCTTACCGACATTCGGCTAAGTTGAAAATGGCGTCGTCAATTTTTTTGATATAATGAAATTTGCATTTTTATTTGGTTGCTGATGTATTGTCACGTTTTTCTTAAAAATATGCTAAAATTTGCATACTAAAATATTATGGCATTTTACTGCTTAACGTTATATTACCAAATTTGATGCCTTAGTAGGCCTACTGATGACTCATTAAACTTAGGAGATCGAGACGTTATAATTTAAGTTTAATGCTGAAAATATCGTATGCAATTTATTTTGGTCTATATCCAGCCATTTTGGCGAAGTTCACTCTTGAAATGTGTGCTACAGCCAAAAATCGCAAAAAATTACTAAACTTTTTATTTAGGGTGTTTACGGTTGTTCAAGGTCGCCGATGTCAGTAGGCCTACCGCCGGGTAGTTCGTCGCCAGTGCTTGTTATGACACAATGGCGGAGCCAGAAATTTTTATTTGGGAGGGGCCTCGTCTTCCTTCCCCTCCAATTTCCCCCTCTTTTGTCCCTTTCTTACTTTTCCTTCCTTTTTTACCTCTCTCTTTCCTTTTTCACTTCTTTTTTCTCCCCTTTTTCCTCAGAAGTAGGACCTTTTAAAATTCAGCTAGGACGTTTGAGGGAGTGCTGTGAGCTCCCCCACTAAATCTGGGGCGGAGCCCCAGCCGAAATCGAATTTGGTGTAATTTAGCTTTAAAAGATGAGATCTAGTGGAAACGAGTTTAATTATGTTCCCGAGAATAAACTGACCAAATTGGCAAATTTAGTGCAGTTAGCATTAGCACGTGTATTTTGAATACATTTACTGGAAGTTTGCTGGACGTTTGCTGGATCGTGTAAACTCCCTATTACGTCCACCAGTTAGGCCTACTCCTGCTATCGGCGCTGCAGCAGCGATCAATGGGCAATCGATGGACTGACAGTGCTGCATGCTGCTAATGAATTCACGCAAGCAGCAAGTTAGCGTCAGCGCCAGCATTGTTAAATTGATTTACTTTCGTTGCGTTAGCTCAACTGCAACGCAGTTATGAGGTTTTCATGTCCCAACACATAATCGCGTCTTCGTCATGGTCACCGAATCATAAAATATTCACCAATAAGCGTAGCTTTGTAGCGTGACGCTTGTTTCAGCTAGGCCTACTGATTAGTCGCTGCGCTAAGACTTTAATAGCACAAAAACAGGCATAGGTTGCCGGTAGTTTTGTTTGCTCCCCGTTCAGGTGCACGATAAGCCAGCATCCAAAATTTGGGCCATCGGCGCCATCTTGGGGATTAATTCTCAAAGTGATTTTTGACAATGTACACCCCCTAGGTCTAGCAAATTTGCGACAGCAGTGCAGCACTGGTAGCAATCTGGCGTAGGCTTACTATCCCTTCGCCATAATGCACTTTTGAAAGCTATTAGCATTTAATTATACAGGTCCGACTGTATTTCTGTAAGACTTGCTTGCCACAATTGATTTTCGTTTGCACTTTCAAAAGACTGAGTAAAACCATTTTGAAAAATGACGGTTGCAAATTTTTTCACTCCTCGGTGACCCCCTGTTGCTATGCCAATCAAAAGCTCTTAGCAAGTTAATGTTAGCCTAACGTCGACGTCAGCCATCATGAGGTCTACAGCACACACGGTGGGGGAGCAAACAAGTTAACTTATAATATAAAATAAATGTACAAAACATCAGTTTATACACTTGTTAACGGCAACATTTAAGGACTTGCACATAGAAAACAGCAAAAATTACAAAACATGATATTGCCCGCATCACATATTGACTGTCAATGTGCTGCTGAATAATATCACCTTTTCAACAGCACATTGACAGTTAGACGATGTGATGGTGAGCGAAATCACGTTTTTTATGACTTTTGCTGCTTTCGATGTGTCACTCATTGCATGTCGCCGTTAACAAGTGTATAAACTGATGTTTTGTACATTTATTAGATTTATCAACATCGATGATCTTGAACGAACTTGTACCAGATAGATTTTCGGTAAACTTTTCGCAATTTTTAGCTGCAGCGCAGATTTTAAGTGTGAATTGCAACGAAATAGCTAGAAATAGACCAAAACAACCTGCATATGAAATCTTTAGCGTCAAACGTAGATTTTAACAGACCAAGTTTCTACCCTTTAGGTTTAAAGAGGCCTGCACGCGAGTCAAAGAATGATAGCCCTTTAACAAGTGGTTATTTTACCGATATTGGCTCGTTTAGCGTAAAAAATGCAGACGGGCACAAACATGCTGCTTATCATAACAGGCACTTTTTAGAAGTGTCAAGATCGATGACCTTGAATGACCTTAAGCCCCAAAATAGGGTTTTTAGTGCTTCTTTTGTGATTTTCGGCTGCCGTGCACACTTTAAGGGTAAATTGCGATGAAATGGATGAAGATAAGTTAAGATTAACTGTGAAAAGTAACTGCTAAGGCTGTCGCGCGTCTCATGAGCTTTGCTCAAATTACTTGTTGTTGCAGCGCTCCAAGTTCAACCCGACGTGAAACGTATAAAGGATAAACTTAAAGCTGAAGGAATAGCAGCATGCGTTCGCCTGTTGTTAGATCAACTGGACGAATGGAAAAACATTGACTTAAACGTGGCCGTGATTGGCAATTCCGGCGCCGGCAAGTCGAGTTTCATTAACGCCATCAGAGGCTTAAGCGGTGGGCAAGATGGATCCGCGCCTGTCGGGGTGGTGCAAACGACGCTTAAGCCTAGCCCCTACCCGCACCCGGACAACACGATGCTGAAGTTCTGGGACCTGCCCGGAGTCGGAACGAATCTGCTTCCACGTAAAACCTATTTGTCCGAAATAAATATTGACCGCTACGACTTCTTTCTGTTGCTATCCGCTAACCGCTTTACCGAGAACGATGTTTGGCTTAGCACAGAGATTCGAGGACGAAACAAGAAGTACTTCTTCGTACGTACGAAGATTGGAAATGATCTATCCGACATTCAGACAGCATATTCCAGAACTCGCCCTAGACCTAATGAAGCCTATCTTGAGCAGATTCGGCAAGATACGAAAAAAAATCTGAAACGAATTGGATGCCAGAATGTTCCAATATTTTTGATTGACAACCATGAACTGCACAAGTTCGATTTTGAGAAGCTGAAGCAGCGAATTATCGCGGATTTCCCGGAGCTAAAAAGATCATCTCTGATTCTGTCACTCCAGGCTTCTAGCCACGAGATTATCAGACTCAAAGCGAAAGAGCTTCGGCATCGAATCTGGAAGTGGGCGTTGCTGTCGGCTCTGCTTAAAATAGTCCAAATTCCGGGCATCACGGCACACGACATCATCACACGCGAAGCGGAGTTCTATGTGAAGCGACTTGGCATTGGCCGCGAGTCACTGACGCGTCTGTATCCAGCAGGCACTGAGAACTACACCAGAATCGAATTGATTGTTCGGGGCGCATTGGGTGTCGAGAATCTCAGCTCTTTCGACATGGAGAGCTGCTTGCGACGAGTTCCACTGGAGCCGTCACCGAACGCCGCCAGTGATGCCTTCTTTGCGGATGTGGTTGGTAAAGTGATCGTGCCGGTGGCGTCATGCGCTGGCGAGTACGCAAAGCTGAAGGCAATTCTTGGTAAGCTTGAAAACGCGGCTATGGAAATCGCGAATGTTGTAGTAGAAGACATTGCCCGTAAAGGACCTCTACCAAAGAGATTAAGGATCAGTTAAGCCGACGACAAAACCGTGGCCAGGGCCTAGCTGAAGCCCACCAAGATAAAGACAGGAGCCAGGAAGCGCAAGAACAATGCCTGATGTAACAAAACAGGCGCCAGGCTCAGATCTGCAATAATTGTTCCAAAAGTAGTGTAGTATGCTCAATATTCATATAATGTGCTAAGCTGTGTTAGTTGTGCAGTTGTAATTGATGTTGCCGATGTTAGTATCATTACTCAAGTTTCTTGTGTCTTTCTTTTTGTATTGTGCTGCACTTTGTTGAGAATAAAGTTACTTATCATCTCAATATTCACAATCGATGCAAACTGCTGGCTAACGAATGTCGTCGGCTAATATTAAGATTCGACTTATCTGACATTTTGTAACGGCGAAATTGGAATTTTATAACGGCGAAACAATAATGTAAGCTTATGTGCTTTTTTCTGTAGCCAATATAAACCTAAAACAACGTTGCCCTTGCAGAGTTTTTTTAATACACTAAGCTGGTTACGATAAGTGTTTCACAAACTGACAGCAAAGTCAACATGTTTTTCAAAACTATCTAATATCTATCTATAACTAATATCTATAATATCTATATCTATAACTATCTAATATGACTAACTGTTAACCGAATATGTTTTAACACGATACTGTAGTAACAGTACACGTG
>Ga0209367_1004684_pt1 | contig 18938 bp, 13 predicted proteins | sample WorMetLIZISLAND2_FD_187412 | JGI IMG/M metagenome (GOLD analysis project Ga0209367, IMG submission 187412) | Marine gutless worms symbiont microbial communities from Max Planck institute for Marine Microbiology, Germany - Olavius geniculatus... ... | reverse complement strand
CTTCCATACTTTACCTTTATACCCTTCCTTCCCTTAAAAGCAGGACCCCTGAAATCCCGCTAGGGGGTCTGGAGGAGTGCTATATGCTCCCCCAGTGGGGTCTGGGGCACAGCCCCAGCAAAAACCAAATTTGTGCATTTTAGCCTTAAAATATGACACTTGATGGTAGCAATTTTAATTATTTTCCTGTGAATCAACTAAACAAATTCAGCGCAGTTTAAAAAGTAAAAGCAAATCAGAAGCAGACTGGTTGCTGAATGAACACTGACTTGGCCACCGATCGATGCAAACATCAGCAGCCAGTTGCCTCAATCACAAAAGTGCTCATGTGCTTTGCCACACCATCTCACTTCAATCCTGCTTGAAAATGTTATTCAGCAAAGTCAACACAGACTTAGATCTTCAGGCCAACTGAGTGATGGCAAATGGCAAACTGCCTGGCCCTGGCAAATGGCCCGCTTGGCAGGGCTTAAAGGTCCATGGCCACGGTCAAACTCACTCGTGCAATTTCTGTACATTTAAATTAGACATTTAACCTCGCATATATAATATGTCGATTTGAGCTTCATAAATATATGAAATTAATGCGTGAATTCAAACAAAATGCGGCATTACGTTACGTTATGCAAAATATTCTAATCTATCAGTGCCTGCGGTGACGTCATGACCCTAGCCCATATAGATTATGAATATTAATGGCCTAGCCGACGACGTCATCATTCTAGGCTAGGCCATAGCCTATAGACGTCATGACGTCTATAGGCTAAACTCATGACGTCATAGCAGACCGTCATGGCGGCGCGTTTTCCACGTCGTTTTCGTAGATCGTCGACTTCAAAGGTAAATTTTTCTGTGTTGACAAAACGCTGGGTGCCGATATTATTGTCAAAGTTATTAGAAAATTCTGCACTACCAGGAAAATGGATAAAATGCATATATTAATTTTGGTGACCACGGACCTTTAACGTGAAGCAAGTGTCAGGTGTGATCCAATAACGACAGACAGGTCTGTGTAGCTCCATAGCTCTGAGATGATTTCCCATTAACAGCCATATGCACCTTTTCATTTTTTTAAACAATGAAACTATGGTACCCAGTAATTTGTGATATACCAGACACAATCTAATCAATTCTAAAAAAAAATACTTAAAATTTTTTCCAAAATTGGAAAAATTTTAATGTTTTATGTCACGAGAAATTATTTTGCTACAATAGGCTTTATTAAGCAACTTGCATGTTTTCATTTTGCTCTTTCTCTCACTGATCTCGTGATGCTGGTTGGACAGCAACAAATGGAATCTGGCCTGCAATAAAATGTCACAGCTAGCAACCCACAAGTTCTGCCTTGCAGACACATCTAATAGCAATACTTTGAACTGATGACCTGTCGATTGTGAACCCTACCATTACACTTAACAAGACACTGGTCTCTGCTGCTGTGTTATGTCACAAGCTTCAAGTGGGTTGGCCACTATCAAGTGCTTGGTACTCAAATGGGTGACTGACTGTCTGTGGACAGATAAACCATCTCGGTGCATAACCAACACCAAGGTCAACTCAGCCTTCCACCCATATGGGGTAGGTAAACTAATTATGCCCAAATTCCATTACGCCGACTTCGCGACAAAGTCCGGGACAAGTTCCTGACAAAGTCGCGGACTTGTCGTGGACACAAATTATGAAAGTCCGCGACACAAATCACGTCGCCGATTTTCATGATTTGTGTCTGTGACAAGTCTGCGACCTTGTCGTGAACTTGTCCCGGACTTTGTCGCCGACTTTGTTGCCGACTTTCCCCGTGCATTGTAACAGGCTAAATTCCATTAGAGCAACACAAACAGGTTTGTCACGGACTTTGTCACAAACATCTCGACATGTCGAGATGGTTTGTATCCACGACTTTCGTGCTTTGTGTCCACGCCTTTCCCCACGGGGAAGTTTCGGTGAAAGTCGGCATAATGGAATTTGGGCTTTACCAGCCTGCCTGGCTGCATTTAAAGTGGGACACATTCACCTCTATCGAGTGTGATCCCATATGGCAGGTGATGCTCTGTGATAGGTTTCTTATAACCAGCTATACACCACCTTTATCTTTTACGTTTTTACATGTCAAATAAACTCACGGGAATGGTGCCAAACAGTTCATCCTTTATTAGTCCCCCACCAAATTGCACCTTCAGCGTCGCCCGTGTTGCTGCATACAACATCTTCTGTCGAACCTGGAAATTTCACCAAAATAAACTGCATAACAGCAGCACGCCACACATGCACATACCTTTCTGCTATGGTTTTTGCAGAATTACATGGTAACACTGCTGCTGCACCATCTGCACAAGGGTAGCAATAGCAAAGTGTGTATACACTGCTAGGCCATACAATGAATCACAGAAAACTTGTATGGAAGGAAAGTATAATTGTGTACAGGGCAGGGATGTTAGGCCTTGGCCTGGCCTTAAAAACTAAAATTGTCATCCATAAAAACGTGCCACTTTTATTTTTTAAATAGCTCCACGAAACACTGGCCAATTTTTAGTCCGCCCGAAAACGATAGTTTTTGGAAGGACTTATGTTTTACTGCAGATGTTTTTTTATTTATTTTGCAACGCGAGATCTCCGAGATGCGTGGGCCGACCGGCGTGAAATTTTGCACGATGGTGTGTAATAGGCCCTATTTTATAATGCCGGTCCAAAATTTTTGGGGGCACACCCCAAAAAAATTTCGGAAGCGAAAAACATGCAAAATTCAGCCCGATTTCGGACGACTTCGAAGTTCGGCAGCGAATATCTCCGAAACGGATAAAGATATTGAAAATCGGATAGTCATTCCATCTATCGCGATTCCTCCTGCGTTAGGCGAAACAAGTCCGGTGAAGTTTGGTACAGTGACCTTGGAGATTTAGATGTTGAATCGTACCCACCTAAAGTGCATTTTTCGGAAGATCATATTTCGGCCCCTAGGGAGTGCTGTGTCCCCAAATCTTTACACGCGCTAGAGAATCACCAAGTCTTACTAGCGCACCCTCCACCGGGGACGGGGGCCCCCCTTACAACTTTTTTCAAAGGGGAGTCAAAAATTGGCTTAAAATGCAATAAAGGAGCGCTTATAACTTCGGAGTTAGGGGGTGTAGCCCGACAAAACTTTGGCACTTGACGCGGCTCTAGGTTGGGGTGTTAACGCAAGTACGAAATTTGGGGGCACCGCCCCCCTTAAAATTTGGGAGGGAAAAAACCTCCAAAATTTAGTACGTTTTACGACAACTTTCGAGTTTGACCGCGAATATCTCTGAAAACGATGAAGATAGCGACAAGATCTAAACGGCATTGACGAGAAGGATCCTTTGTGCGTTGAACAAATAACATTTGTGAAATTGGGTCCACTACGAACAAAGTTATAAGCGCTCATGTTGACCTACCCTAAGTCGACAATGCGCGTTCGGCGTATACCAATGCATTTGAGTTTGGGCCACGTGACTTTGATGCCGGGGAAATTTTACCCCCCCCCTAAATTCCCCCAATCGGACTTACGGCGCCGGGCGGACTCACGTTGGGCTTTGCCCCAAATTTCTAGTTTTATTTTTTTCCGAACGCGAGATCTCCGAGATGCGTGGGCCGACCGGCTTGAAATTTTGCACGATGTTCAGTACTAGGCCAAATTTTATTATGCCGGTCCAAAATTTGGGGGAACGCACCCCAAAAAAATTTCAGGGGCCAAAAACATGCAAAATTTGACCCGATTTCGGACGACTTCGAAGTTCAGCGGCGAATATCTTCGAAACGGATGAAGATATTCAAAATCGGATTTTTATTCCGTCTATTGCGATTCCTCCTGCGTTGAGCGAAACAAGTCCGGTGAAGTTTGGTCCAGTGATCTTGGAGATCTCGATGTTGAATCGTACCCACCCAAAGTGCATTTTTCGGAAGAACATATTTCGGCCCCTTAGGGGGTGCTGCGATCTAAATTTTTATACGCGCTAGAGAATGACCAAGTCTTACTAGCGCACCCCCCCTCCGGTGGCGGGGCCCCCCCTTACAACTTTTTTTCAAACGGGAGTCAAGAACTGGCTTTAAATGCAATAAAGGAGCGCTTATAACTTCGGAGTTATCGGGTGTAGCTCGAAGAAACTTTGGCACTTGACGCGCCTCTGTGTTGTGGTGTTAACGCAAGTACGAAATTTGGGGGCACCGCCCCTTAAAATTTGGGATAACAAAAAACGTCCAAAATTTAGTACGTTTTACGACAAATTTCGAGTTTGACCGCAAATATCTCTGAAACCGATGATGACAGCGACAAAATCTAAACGGCGTTGACGAGAAGGATCTTTTGGGCGTTGAACAAATAACACTTTGTGAAATTCGGTCCACTACGAACAAAGTTATAGGCGCTCATGTTGACCTACCCTAAGTCGACAATGCGCGTTCGGCGTATGCCAATGCATTTGAGTTCGGGCCACGTGACTTTGATGGCGGGAAAATTTTATCCCCCCCTAATTTTCCCCAATCGGACTTAAGGCGCCGGGTGGACTTACGTTGGGCTTTGCCCCAAATTTCTAGTTTTGTTTGTTTTGTAGGCCTAGTACAAGTAAATGTAAGTTGTGACATTGATTTTCATAATGGGCGGCCAGTTCATTAAGCCATTGGGCTCGTCTGGAATCCTTGCGTTATTGTTGCTATTCTTGTTTAATCTCGTATGTTGATTGTTCTTTAATCGGAGAATAGATTGATAATGATGATGATTGTAACTTAAACAAAAAAACGTGAAAGATATGGCTTGCTGGAGGGGATGAAAACTATTTAAGCACCCAATTTTTAGGCCCGGTGCGGCTTAATGTATTTTTTTTAAACTTCTGAAACATCAAAGTAGGTCTACTGCATTTTTTACAAAGCGGGGCTTTTCCCGAAGCCGGCAGCTCGTTTGCGGTAAGCAGACGGATGTCAGACACCGGTGAATCTGGTTTTCGTGTCGACAGCAGAAAGAATCATCAAAGCACGAACTGGATGCAGAATTTCACCAGCTTTGAAGCAGCCGCTGCATCTTGCTATGTATAGCTAGGGGCGCCAGTTTGACGCTAAATGTATAGAGCTGCGATCGCGCCAATTCGCTTTCATTTAGGCTACCGCAAATACACGTGTGAGATGACAGCTTCTGCAGCATAACAAGAATTTTGAGCTGAGACTATAAAATGAGACGCCAAAAGCAACGATGAAAAATACGGCAGAAAACGAGTTTTGCATTTCACGTTTGGAAAAAGGATACATCTGATGACGACCAATTTGACATTTTTGACATTTTTGTGACAAATGTTAAACGGTTAGGTTTACCCAGCTAACTGCATAATAAGCTACATTGGCTACACACCTTGCGCAAAATTTAACGCCCGTGACTGAAATGTACAAACACTATAGGCTATAACCGCGCAATAATTTCTGTACAGACTTTATGTAAATATCTGTCCCGATTTATGCGGAACGGAATTTCAATGAAACTTTCATGCGACTTTTAACAAAATTGTCGATAACGATTTTAGCCCGAAAATAAGTTTATGATTTTTTTCATTTTTGCTTTTTTAGTACGGACTATCAGTCGTGTATTTATATGTTAATGGAAAATCGGGTTTGTGTGTTTAGAAAGTGGAAATTGCGGCGAGAAATTGGTCAATTTCGTTGAGATTTGGAGCTGGCATTGATCGATTTCATTCTGCTAAATGGTAAATCAGTCAGATCACTCGCAGGAAATTCTTAAATTTAAAAAAACTAAACGACACTACTTAAACGCCTCCAATTATGTCTGCGCCCATCGCAATAACTCATTTAAACATTTGGCATTTCCCTGACCTTGAATTTAATAAACATGGCTTTGAAAACCTTGCCACTCACCAATCACCAGCGTTGATTCAACCATTGTACAGAAATTGTCAAAACCCTTCAAAAGCTGTTAAAATATATGCGATATATTGTATTTCGAAATCGGAAGTAAGCTAACCCGTTAAGTGCGAATTATTTTATTATTTATCGTCAAATTAGGTGTCCTATACAGTTACGCTGGCTCTGAATGGGTTAAGTAACTTTGACCGTTGAGCTTTTTAGACTGAAAATTGGAACACCCGCTACTGCACCATGTGAAAAATTCTCACCAAATTTGTCATTTTGTTTCCGAATAACAAGCCCACACGGGACAGACGGACGGACTGACAGACACGTAGTGGGGCCTATATGGATGGGTTGAGTGAAGACGTTTGCATGTTTATGTTTATTTCAGATAATGGCGGACGTCGAACCGGATCTTGCCGACGGCGGCGGCGGACTGTTATTGGTCAGGACGACGATGACGTCACATGACGTCACGAAGGCGCTGGCCAATGACGACGCGCTATCAGCTCTGGTACGATTCAGCCGCTGGTACTCGGGCGTACACGGCTACCTGTGCATAGCGGTCTGTGTGTTTGGAATCGTCTCGAACATTCTGAACATCGTGGTACTGACGGACAGGCGAATAGCTTCGTCTCCTACAAACTTTATTCTGACGGCGCTGGCGATCAGCGACATGCTGCCGATGCTGACCTACCTGCCGTATGCCGTGTACTTCCACTGCGTGGCGGGAGTCCAGCCTGACCCACGGTATGGCTACCCTCGCGCGGGGATAATATTCCTGTTGTTCAACAACAGTTTCATCATAACGTCGCACACAGTCAGTGTCTGGCTGACCGTCACTCTGGCCGTATTTCGCTACGTTGCCGTATGTCATCACGCCGTCGCTAAGCGCTACTGTACTCTGCGTCACGCCCGTATCACTGCATTCTGTAGCGCTGCGTCTGGTAGTTGTAATAGTAGTAGTAATAGTAGTAGTAGTAGTTGTTGTTGTTGTATCACTGCATGTTGTATTGTAGTGGCAGCAGTCGTGGTCTGTCTGCCGACATACATCATGTACAAGCCCCGCCAGTTAGCAAATCATCCCGCAGCTACCGTGTCCAGCGGCAATATTAACGGTAGTTTTGGTTTCGCTGTTGGCTACGGTGTGGAAATCCCCAGGAATCTGACTGTGTTGTTGTATTCCGGCAAGCGGCAACAGAACGGCACGGCAACTGACGGCTCCGGCTACTGGTTCACAGAGAAAGACTTCGTCGGGCCGACGTTTCAGTCCGTCAACTTCTGGCTGTACGGAATATCGGCGGGATTTTTAGCTCGCGAAAATGAAACGGAAACAAGACGCTGCTGCCGAGACTGGGAAACCGTCATCGAAAGATCCAACAATTTCTGGGTGTACGGAGTTGCGTTGAAGACAGCTCCGTGTATCCTATTGTCGGTGCTCAGCGCCTTGCTGATTCGCGCCATGAGGGCGGCGGAACTACGACACCGGCGTCTGGTACAGAGATGACAACTACATACACAACAATAACAGCAGCAGCAACAACAACAACGAATACTACTACTTTACTACTAGTAGTAGTACTACTACTAGCACTAACGCTACCGCTGCTGGTACAGAGACGACCAGTGTTTTCGTCGTTCAGCGCATCGCCACGCATAAACAGTAATCCCAGCTGCACCGTGCGACGTCATCATACATTCGAGGCACCAAGGATTAACCCTTCGCAGTCAGAGTTGAATGGCGCTTCGATGGTAGACAGTCCGCCGCGCGGCTGGAAACGATCGTTCTCCGAACGGATAAGGCGTTCGGCTGCTCGCTTGTCACTGGGAGAAGAGATCCGCCTGGAGAAAGCAGCTTCCAGTGCAGACAGGATCCAGGATAATTTCGGAGTGGTTGGCGAGAAAACAATCAGCAGAAACTCGACGGTGATCGCGAAGACCGTCGGCGGAGACGTCGTCGTCGAGCTGACGCGCGTCGACGATGAAAGTTGCAGTTCGGTCGTAGGATACCACGCCAGCGACCTGAGTATCCACGAAGAGGGCGGCAGATCGACGCTGGGACGATCCGCTCATAGCGACGAGTCGCGTCATCTCCGAGTGGACACGAAATCGTCGACTCCCGAGTACCGCACGTTCGACAGCGACGAACGCTCGCATGAAGCCGGAACAATCAGACGAGAGGACAGCGGTAATGTTGACGGATCTTTCCGACAACAGCGTTCTCCGAAGACACCGGCGAGAAACTGCCGACGCAACGTGACCCGCAGACGCCAGGCCGAGTCGTTGAGCATCGCCAGTGGTAGCATGAGGTCGTGTGGAAGCGCCGGTTCAGCAGCGTCAGCGTACTGTGATCGTCGACGCGAATCAGCCTCAGGCAGCGAACATGTACGAACAACGACGCCAACTGCAACAACAACGACAACAACAGCAGCAGCAACAGCAGCAGCGGTAGTAGTAGTAGTTGTTGTTGTTGTTGTTGTTGCTGCTGCTGCTGCTGTTGTTGTTGTTGTTGCAGTAGCAGTGGTATTACTGTCAAAATGTACGAACAACAGCGATGTTGGTAGCAGTCGTTCTGTGTTTCGTCGTCGTTGAGCTGCCGCAAGGTCTTCTAGCGTTCCTGAGCGGTATTGACAGGCGTATATTTGACGACGTCTACGTGCCTCTGGGTGACGTCTGGGACGCGGCTGTCATCGTCAACAGTGCAGTTAACTTCATTCTCTACTGCACAATGAGCTCAGAGCACAAACTGCAGGCTGACTGCGCAACCGAGAATAAAGTTCAGCGCACAATGAGCTCGCAGTTCAGACAGACGTTCGCCGAGGTCATCTGTCGCCGGCCGCGACGTCAACATGGCGACGGTCAGAGACTTAGGCTATTTACTTGCTTACTGAGTTATTGCGTACAGTATTTACTCATTTGTGAGCGGCAAAGATACCAAGGTGGCGACGGTCAGGGCCAGCCAGGGACACCAATGAGAAAACCACAACGAGACAACGACCGACCTGGCGTGCTCGGTCGCTGGAGACTGATACTCCGCAGTCGCACCGCTCCGGTGACAAGTCTGATCCAATGCAGTGGAATATTCTCGTCCCCAGAACGACCCAAGCAACCGTCGCCAGTCTGAACAGAACACTGTCGCGTATCTCCTAGGCGAACAGTAGTTCTGGCTAATTACGCTCACACATGTAACAAGAAGCTCAGTTACCGTTTTCGTTCCAACGTAATGCTACTCATAATGATTTCACAATTCGGGTTTAGTTATACGTTGGACGTTTAAGATTTTTGCAGTTAAACTTGGCACACAAGTTTACAGCATAACATCCGCAGTAGTTTGACGACGTATACACAGTATACAGAAACAAACGCTTAGTTAGTAATCATTCATCATCACCTTCGTTATCGGTAAATTCTGGACGCAGGATATTGAGTCCTTTACTGTGCATTTTAAAAACTTTATACGGCATTTGCACGACCACACCTGGAGCACGCAAGTGTAGTGTAACATCCCAGATACAAGAAAGAGGTGGAACAACCAAACAAAATTCAGAGGAGGGCCACAAAGCTAGTGTGCAGCTTGCAAAGTCTTCCATATGAGTCACGACTACGGCAGATGAAACTAGGCCTACCGTTTTTAGTGCATCGTCGTTGCCGTGGTGAAAATATGATCGTAGTGTTCAAATATGTGCAGGGAACATATTCTGTTAGATCAAACAAACTTCTACCAAGAGCACCTGTGACTGCCTTGAGATGACATGACTACAAGTTGTTGAAGAGACACTGTCGTTCGCATGTCAGGTTGTCATTCTTTTCCTACTGCGTGGTAATGTTTCGAGTATTTGTCCAATCGTCATTTATAGCTGTTCAGTGATGGCACAGATACCACTTCGCTAGGCGCAATAATTTGCCTAACGAAGTGGTATCTGCGCTATCACTGAACAGTTTTAAACGAAGATTGGACAAATACCAGAAACATTGCTGTTACTCTCTAGATCTAGGCATATTTGTTCAACGAACGCAAGTGAACAGCCAACAAATCAGTTTGGTCTAACGTCAACGGCTGAAGAAGAGGGTATAGATAAAGGATAAAGATGCTTTGTATGTGATCTGCAAATAACGTCCGCAATGAGGAAGCACGATATGAACAAATCTAAACTGATGTAAAGAGAAAGGTTTCCTATTTATGAAAATGCTAAGCCGCCGAGATTTAACGGCAATTTAATCTGGGACTTGGCCGCGAAAATCGATAAGCCTGCGTGAAATTCACAGCTAGCCGGCTTAGAGGTTAATTTTAACAATATGCGCTATATAAATTTACATTTTACTTACTTACTTTTATTTACTTAGGGATCTATAGCATAGCTAGGAATTGGATTTATCTTAGAGGTGCACTCTAGAGACCCGAAGGGCCAAAATTCGAGGCTGAAGGCCGACAGCGGGGTACGGGTTCTTGAGAGGGGCGGGCTTCTCACACCGGTAGGGTCATGTGTCTAATCCGAATATTCGATAGTCCGAAATACTGCAACGTGCATTTTACTACCCTAGCTAACCCTAACTTTAGTTTAGAGGAATTGTAGAGTCAACGTCTGTAGAAGTGTAGCCTACATCGGAAAGAACCTTAAAACTTTCGGACTATGGAATTTTCGGGATATAGAGCTGCCTTTGCCCTTCCCCCCGCAATGAGTCTGGTAGTGATAAATACACCATGTATTAATAAAAACATGTCTTTTTCTGAATAGCTCTGTGAAACATTAACTGATTTTAATAATTTTTGGCACGCAACATTACAAAGAAACTTGACGTAAATGATTATAATTTTGTCTAACTCACTTTAATCCTGTTGCTCACACTACTTTGTAAAATCCAGAAATCGTAGTTTGGCCGTTTACAACAATGAATTCAGACTTGGTAGCGCATGCGTCGGCTCAGAAATGATTGATTGAACAGCGACAAACATAAGTAACAGTTATTGTATCTAAGAAAGTCTTACGTGTTGCGTCACATCGTTTTTATTACACCATGTGCTCAAAATGTCCTCTTCCATCACGAACGCAAGCCGTGGACGTTGGCGCAACTTGCCAACAGCACGTTCGATAACGCGCGACCCAGATCGGCTCACTCGTTGTTGATGCGCCATTTCAGTTCGTCGATGTACGATCTTAAAACGAAGACGATTAATGTTAAATAGGCTATGTAACAAATTTTCAATAATTTCATGGTCTCAGTGATTTTCTGACCGACGCGCTTCATAGTATGAATTTATTGTTGTAAACGGCCAAACCACGAATTCTGCATTTTACAAGGTAGTGTAGAGACAGTTCATATCATATCATATCATATTAAAAATTTTCTAGTGCCCCCATTACAGAATAAAAAACATGGGTGCATTACACAATTCAGAAATGAAAAAATACACAGAGCGATCTGATAAAACCAGTCATGGATCATTATTGACAATGTTAAAAGCATCACAGAATACAAACGTTTTCAGTTGACGTTTGAAGACTGCTTTGGATGGCATTCTGCGAAGTGATTCAGGCAAAGGGTTTCAAGCGGCCGGACCTGCATAAGCGAAACCACGCTCTGCAAACTTGGTACGCAGCCGCGGGATGACGTAGTCAGTTGTGTCAGCTGAACGTAGACGTCCACGCGTTGACGTCGTCTTGGTCGATTGAACAACGTCAGAGAAGTAGGGCCGGCAACGATTGTTGTGGTCGTCGTACATTAAACTGCAAAGTTTGTATTGTATACGAGCTCGCGTTGGTAACCAGTGGATTTGTATCAGACATAACGAGATGTGATCATAATGACCCAAGTTAAAGATGAGGCGTGCTGCACTGTTCTGGATTTTCTGCAATGGTTCTAGTGTTACGAGGGTCATCCCAAAAGTTTCCGGCCTCGACATATTAGACAATAATATTTTTCACAATGTATATATCAGTGAAACGTACATATTTTACGAATTTTAATAAGTCTGTTGCGGATATGACGTCATTGTGATTCATGACGTCGCAGAGCCCCAACCCGAAACGATTTCGATCGCCAACGCAAACACCATAGAATCAGACTCGCTGTTGCATGACAATTTTCCAGTCTGTAGCTGGATATGTAAAAGTGGGGCCCATGGCATTTGATTTTATGAATACCCTGACAAATACGCTTATAAATTTTTCATTGAAATTGATAAGCATAAAATAGCCTAAATCTGGGCTGATCGCAAATGAAAACATTTAAGTCAGTTACGATGCAACGCCAATATTTGACGGTGTCAGTCGAACCTTATTAAAAATTTGACAATGATGGTTTCAGTTGTGTTTATAAAACTCTAACTAAGTTTTAACTAGTTACATAGAGCCCTGGTATGCACGGCGGCCTGGGAGTCAGGTAAGCCCCACACGCCTTTCTCTAAATCCCACTCCATATTGCAGTCCAGTCCAAAAGTCTACAATTACCCAGCCGTATACGTAAGGTAAGATGGGCTAAACTATAGTCATTTACGTCAAGTTTCTTTTTGATGTCGAATCGCAAGAAGATATAAAAATTGGCCAATGTTTCGCGGGATTATTCCAAAAAATAAAAGTGGCACGGTTTTTATTGAAACACGGTGCAGTAACATCGGTCTTACATGTATCTCTCACCGTTTCCGAGATATGGCCAGTATCCGCCAGTTTTTCGTTGGGAATTTCTTACTTCTCCTTCATTCAACTTCCAATTTGAAAATGTTCCTCTAGCATTAAGCCTAGATGGCTGAAATTTTGTTTGTCCGAGTTTAACACACATGGCTAATTATTCGTGCAAAAAAACTTTCGCCACGACCTACCCGTCAGCCAGGATACATCCGTGACGGACGGACAGACGGACGGACAGACGACAACCATGCCAATATCTCGACTGTTATTTAAGTACGGTCGGCTAAAACGCTACCAGTGGCGGCAAATGTCGTTTTGTTGTTGCAAATAGACGCGTGATAAACCACACGTGTAATTTTGTGCAATTTTCAAGCTGCTGGGAAAACGGGGCTATTCATCTTGGGGGTGTGCACCTGCACCCGGTGCACCGCCCTTCCCCCACTTACATGTACGCCTCTGCGCAAACTAACATCTGTGCGGTCCTTACATGAAATCCGCAAACTTAATGTTTGTGAAACGGAAGTATAAATGGTTGGTGTCATTGTAGTCGTCCGCCTTGTTATAGCGCCGCCGCTGTAAGCCATATAGGCCTAGCTGACGTGTCTGTCGCCTGGCCCAGCCGACCACTCGCTTGCCGGTATATTGTGCTTCGATGATTCAGCTAGATCACATCGCATAGCTGTATTTACTAGCGGCTACAAGAGCACAGACGTAGCTTACATACAGGTATGTACTTTGTACATACCTGTTATGGCCTAGTTTGTCACCACTCTGTGCTGTCAGCATATCAGTGAAGCATTAGGATTTCGGTTGCTCACGTTCTGTCGACCTTTCAGCATATAGGGACCTAATCGACTCGACATTTATCGACAGCTAATTCGGGCAGAGGTTGTTGAGAGAAAAAACGTTTGTTACAAACTTTTATTTGGCGTTATGTCAAAAGATCTGAAAGGGAAAAGGGCCAGTTTGTGGCACGCGTATAATGCTCTGCAAGAACAAGGAAAAGACAAGGACAGCGCAGTCGCCAAGGGCCAACTTAAGGTATGTATTAGCACTGCAGTCTGTAAGCATAAACATTGCTTTCTGTGTATGATTTTTACGTTTGACTGTTGAGACCGGACGACTGAAATCGCGAGACCTGACACTGCGAGACCATCAAAATTGTGGGGACTGACATTGCGGAACTGGACCCTCAAAACCAAGGCCAAGACATGTAGTGCACTTAGTAGTGAATAGGTCCGAATAACCGAAATATACAGCTCAGGTGTAAAAGCTTCTATTAGGACAAAAAATCTTAATAATCCTATTAATTCAGTCACAGTGAACATCTCCACGGATCTGGAGTCGAAATCGGGCGCAAGTTTCTTCCCCACCTTCAGGCCGAAGTCTTCTCCCCTTTAGTTTCGGACTTGAGTTTCCCCCTTTGGGCTCTTTAGTTAAGGGTGTTGATTGCCCAGTGGTAGTTTTTATTTTCACGCTCAACAAAACTTTTCCTTATTTTTCACAGGGCGCAAGCTGCGCCCACTAGGTAGCCTATAAGGATAGAAGCTACTGCACGGCTGAACATTTACATTTTTACAATGTAAGTTTAGCCTACCTAAGCATGAACGAGCGTGTGCATGTACGCTACACTGCATGCACAAAACCTGCAGAGCCTGGTAACATTTTGTATGCGACGGGTTTTGCAGTCAGTGCACTTTTGTTATATTTACGGTAGGCCTTCTCGTATTTCATTTACACTTAACAGTCAGCACATTGCTTAAGGCCCCTTTCCACCAAACACCCACGACAGTTGAGAGGAAGTTGAAGAACCTGCAGAAGTCGGCCGCAAGCAAGCATCGAGTATTGAAGTTGCGATGCTGACTGTAAAACAACTCTGTGCAAGAGCACGACATACCAGAGGCCTCAACAAGAACAATTGCGAGAACGTTGCAACTTTGGTGTGATCACACGATAATGTGAGGGTCGTAAGGACGACCTTCAAAGTCTATAGGAAAATGCAAATTTGACTCTCAGCCAACCAAAAACCCCTGAACCCCATTAGTTAAGCTTATATTATACGCTTAGGCCTATCTGATGTTTTGCGGTGCACATTTTGAGCAATTCGGCCAAATCGGTAACCATTGGGCAAGTAGGCTTAATACGACAAATAACATCAAATAAAGAAGGCTTTAGACTATGTTAGTGATTGCCAACTAAAGTCAGCTTGTAAGGACGCCATATGCATAGCCCTCATTTAAAGTTACCCAAATGATTTTTGCTGTTTTAGAAAACCGATATCATCACATCGTCTTTACACACAGTTTTAAATTGGTAAGTTTTTTTTACATATATCAATGATATGTACGATCATTACGCAGAAATTCAAACGTTCGTATACTGCATCCGTTACAGCATTTTTCTGGCTTTCAGGCGCAAATACACTAGGCTACGGACTAAAGTTAAGCACAAACTAATTTTAATAATCCAACCTAATATCTGATGAAGAACTCTGGCAACGAAATGCTCGGTTCGGGCAACATTGCCCAGCACCACAGTGACAGTTGCGTCGAACACAGAATGATTACTTCGCTTACCTATAGTCAATTAGGCCGTGTTTAACTTGCTTGCAGAACCAAAAAAATATCTCAAACATACTTTGCACATGTTTCGTGTTATGCTTTTAATTTAACGACGTCCGAAACATATGCAAACATGTTTTAGGCTCAATGCTAAAACGCTTACGTAACGTGTGAAATTTTAAAAAAAACAGTTTTTTGTAAATCGTGCCTAAAATGTTCGTTTTTTCGTTTTACTCGTGACCACGCGCCTATTCTGTCTGCTAGGTGTTGACACACAACCTGGCGACTCGGGCGGGTCTGACGGATGTCGACAGTCAACTGAACCAACAGTTCGAGTCAATCGACCACATCGACTTCGACGACTACGCCGCCTTCCTTGCAAGTATGGAATTGATTTTAATTATATGCATTTACAGTTTTTCTATTTTTAGCCTAGTATGTTTAAAGGCACGTACTGAGCGACGTAAGCGTAACTGAACTGAACTGAACTGAACTGAACTAACACGGTTTATTTTTTGACGAACTGACCAGTGGGCGAGCAGGGAAGCCCATTGGTCATTGGTTGACGCGTACGTGCCTGTAGTTTCATTGTCTGACAAAACACTCAATCAACATATTTTTTCCGGCCACAGTTGAAATAGATTTGATGAGTCTGTCCATTACACTGAACTGTGGAACTGGAACGGATGATATGATAAATACAACTTCACTTGCAGTTTTACTGCTTTTCTATTAACAGAACAAGTGAACAGTCAATAAAGTTCATAAAGTCAATCTTGTCAAAAAAATTTGGAAAATGTATGAAAAAGTTCAACTAGAAGTTTAACTACTATTTATAGTTAGAAAAATACTTAAAGTTTAACTACAAATAAAAAGTTTCTGCCCATCACTGTTTGCCAGACAAGCCGAGTGATTCGTTGGACAGAACCGTACAGGCGTCGGAAATAAAAACGTTATTTCCCTGTGGTCCGTCGTCGCCTCAGTCAGGTGCCTTTCGATTTGCCCCCAAAACTCCTAAGCATTGATACTCGTGGGGCCAAATAATTCCAGGGTTAGTGGAAAAAAGTCATGGGTCTGGCTGAGCGAGCTGCATTTTGTTGTTTCATTCATCCTTTTATTTGTTCATTTATTCATTTTTACAGCACTCAGTACTCAATTCCCGAGAACTGAAATATTAACCTACAGAAATTATGGCTGAAATAGTTATGGTGCGGACTCCGAAACTGCGCGAACGTGTCAGCTAGGCATAGTAGGTAAGCCCCCGCGTAGAAGCGTTGGACGGCGACCGACACGCGCTGGAATAGGAACGCGGTTTCACGGGGGTCTGTCGTCATCTCGGTCAAACGCCTTCCGATTTGTGCCAGGAACTCCTGGGTGCTGACACTCGTGGGGCCACGTATCTCCAGTGCTACTGGAAAAAGTGGTGGGTTGCCGTTAATTGAGTTGTATATACTTGGTTCTCTTTCTGCCAGCTGCGGTTTCATTCTTACGCGCGAAAGCAGCTACTGCTTTCAGCGCGTCTTAGTTATCGCAATTCTGTCCGTCTGTCACACGGGTGGATCAGGCAAAAACGGTTTAAGCTAAGATCACCAAATCTTTACCGACGGCTGCCTTGAGGACTGTAGTTATAGGAACCGTAAAGCTTTTTCATAAATTCCCGAACGAAGGCGCTAAATGAGAGGGAGCGGCAAAATTTGCGATTTTTGGCCAATAAGTCGCTGTATCTCAGTAACGGTGCGAGATAGGGCCTAGGTTACTATTAATCACTAATAAAAAGTCGTACACTGGCTCTCTGTTGGCGCCTAATTCAATGACCTTGAATGATCTTGAACGCCAAAACAGGGGGTTTTATGGATTGTTTGGCGATTTCGGGCTACGAGACACATTGCAAGAGCGAATTGCGCCGAAACCAATTGAGATAGACATGGACAAGCTGCGGATGAAATTTTCATCATTAAACGTAAATTTCGACGGTTTAAGTCTCGATTTTCTAGGTTCAAGAAAACCTGCGCACGAGAGCATCAAAGAGCGGTACCCCCGTAAAAGTCGCGACGAAATGGCTGAAGATAGACTGACAGTTTGCGAACAGGAACTGCTATAGGCTTTCGCGCGTCCCGTGAGCATTAGCTCAATTTTTTTGTTTTATTTATTCACTGCAGGTGCTTTGTTTGAGCGACTGGCGGACGTTGACGCACGGCGCTGGGACGCACTGGAAGGTGTCGATGAAGTCTGCTGGTTCATCTGCGCCAAAACTTGCTGCGTCAACCAGGAACGACTGCTCAAGTCAGTGCGATCATGCTCGCTGACGTTACAGATGTGTTAAATTTTCAACGATGTACAATTTTAATGCAATGATGACTAATAATGCGTACGTCGGTTACGTTTACCGTTGATGCTGGTTAATTAGTCCGCTCGAAAACGATAGTTTTCGGAGCGGACTTATGTTTTACCGCAAATGTTTAAAAAATTTTTATCTTGCCAAAATATCTCCAAGCTCAGTCTTCCAATCACCGCGAAATTTTGCACAATGATAAAAAATGTATCCAAAATTTCGGATGGCCCTTCTTCGCAAAAATTAGGGCAAAAACATGCAAAATTTTGCGCAATTTCGGACGACGTTATATTTCGACGGCGAATATCTCCGGAACGGATAAAAAATATTTAAAATCGGACAATTATGTGATTGACCGCGAATTTTCCCGCGTTCGACAAAAATTGGGAAAACTTTGGTCAACTAACTACGGAGATCTAGAGGCCAAATCATACCCATCCAAAATCCCCAAATCGACTTTTGCGGAAGACCATATTTCGGCCCTAGGGGGTGCCCGCCATCAAATTTTTACACGCGCTAGAGAATGACCAAGTCTTGCTAGCGCACACCCTAATGGAGACAGGGATCCCCCAACAATTTTTTTCAAAGGGGGCCAAAAATTGGCTTAAAATTCAGTGAATGAGCGCAAATAACTTCGAGGGTAGGGGAAATAATCCCACAAAACTTTGCCACGTGGCGTTGCGCTATAGAGGCATAATAACGTGATACTCCAAAAATTTGGAAGATTAAAAAACGTCCAAAATACGGCGCAATTTCGGACAACTTTTAATTTGACCGCACATATTTCTGGAGCGAATCAAAATATTAAAAGTCACAATAGCATCTGATCAACATTACTAGAGCCCCTCCTGCGCTAAGCAAAAAATTTGGTGAACTTTGGTCCACTAACAAGCACGTCATAGGCGTTCATGTTGACCCACGCTAAGTCGACAATGCTCCTTTTGCGTATGCTAATGCATTTGAGTTTGAGCCACGTGACTTTGCTACGAGGGAAATTTCAACTTTCCTAACTTTCCGCTAATCAAACTTATGGTGTTAGGTGGACTCACGTTGGCCTCTGCCCAAAATTTTTGTATAAAATCACCTGAGTGTCCGTGCGTCCGTGCGTCCAACTTTTCTAAGCTATCTTTCTTCCTTTTCCCCTTTCCTTTCCCCCTTTTTTCTCCTTCCTATTTCTTTACCTTCCGATTTCTCTTCCCTTTACCTTCCTTTCCCCTTTCCTTCCCCTTTCCCTTTCTTTTCCCCTTCTTCTTTTGTTCCTATATCTTTTCCTTTTTTCTTCCCTTTCCACTTTTTCTTTCCCTTCCCTTTTTTCCCTTCCTCTTTCTCTTTTCCTTCTTCCATATTTCTTTCCGTGTCCACGTCTGTGCGTCCAATATTTAAGGCGCCATATCTCTGTAACGGTGCCGGATAGACGCATTGTCACTATGTACCTCCCATAGGAAGTCGACCCCCCGGAGTCAAATGGTCAAGTGACCGATGACGTCACGTGACCCCAAAAGGTCAAACTCGTGACCCCATCATCTTTGAGGCGCCATATCTCCATAACAGTGC
>Ga0209367_1004683_pt1 | contig 18939 bp, 13 predicted proteins | sample WorMetLIZISLAND2_FD_187412 | JGI IMG/M metagenome (GOLD analysis project Ga0209367, IMG submission 187412) | Marine gutless worms symbiont microbial communities from Max Planck institute for Marine Microbiology, Germany - Olavius geniculatus... ... | reverse complement strand
CCAAAAATTGCGAAAAATTCACTAAAAACCTCTTTTTGAGGGGTTCAAGGTCGTTCAAGGTCATCGATGTTGATAAATCCAAAAAGCCTGTCACCAGTGCTTGTTATGATAAGCAGCATGTATGTATCTATCTGCAACCGTTTTCACATTATTCGAGCCAATAATGGCAAAATGACGTCTTTTTAGGGGGGTACCCCTCTTTGACGCCCTCGTTCGAGGGGAACTCCTGCACCCAGTGGCACGAAATTTTGTCACGATAAACTAGAGACCTTGGGGCAGCCAACAGTGAAGATTTCGTGATCCTAGCTTGCACCGTTTTGATACAGATCACGAGTATGACAGACAGACGGACGGACAGAGAGACAGACGCCCAGACGATGGCAAAGATGCGCGAAGCATTCTGCTGTCGCGCGTAAAAACCTTAGGTCGATTACATTTGAGGGATGCATCTAGTTTCTAGATGACCACTTTTTGTGAGTGTAAAAACGTAAAAAAAACGTGAAGTCCTTCCCGAGCCTTACGGCCCATAGGGCGGCGCTGATCTCCATTTCCTAAGGCCCTCAGCCAGACACCAGTTTTTACACTGCGAGACCACGGATACGGGGCCAGTGTATCGCGCGGTGTGCCTGTTTACGTCCCAGCGGTGAAGCTGGTACCAAATTATACTGTGAGTGTAACAGCTTATTATATCATTAATAAAATATGAATGAACTGTTCAATCATCAACCTTTATTAGAAATAGGCCGTTGGCAAAATACAGGACTGGAAATTACATAAAGTAGTACAATAAACTAAACGTTATGAAGCAATATTAGTTTAAACTTTCTTGTTCTTGTAACAGTGACGAAAGAAGCTATAGTTTTAGCCTCAATCTGGACAAGTCTCACATCCAGCCATCTTTGACAAATCTGACTCCACCACAGTTGGCAGATTTCACCACAGCCAGTGCATGTGAGCTGTTTGCAGCTAAAAGTGTAATGAAACTGGCTCAAAACACTCTGAACACAACAGACTGGATTAACATAATGACACTTCGTGACCAGAAAGTGTCCATATATGCTTTACTTTTATGGTACAGTTATAAGTTTTAATGTTATGTTATAGGACTGATTCAGATGACGAGTGTTGGAAACGAATGATCCTGCAAGTGCAACAATTCTGTTCCAAATCTGGTCCCTGCCATGTCAGGACCACATCTGCGGATGCAAATCCCACTTCAATTGGATTTCGAAATCCACTTCACATAACTACATACAGCATAAAATGTAAAAAAAAATTGACGTGCAGTAGTTACCAAGCAGGCTGCAGCTGTGCAGAATGTATGTAAAAATGCTGTTATCAGTGTTCACTGTTATCCCGGGACGAGTAAGTCGGTGGAGGTGTAAGTGGTTGATTGTCATCATCCTGTTGACCCACCGCTGTATACCTGACCATCAAGTCTGCTGGTTCACCAGTCGACTGGTACGATGGCGGGCGAACGACTTCCGTTGTGTCATTCTGCCAATCACAAACTTTCAGTGCTACTAGACAGTCAACTAGCTTCGTGTGATCAGCTTTTGACCCCATATCCACATTAACCAGTTCATTATCTCCACTGGTGTCATGGCAGGAAACAACTACCCTACCCCACCCTCTAAATTTAGCTTGTCAGAAAAATTTCTCCTTTTTTCGAAAAAATACAAAATTTGGGGCCTAAAATTTCCAGTTTGGGGGAATTTAGGGGCAACGAAATTTTGAGTACCATAATCTCTTCTGTCAGAAAATTGCAACTTCTTGCCCCACCCAACTTTTTTGACCCATGATGCTGGTGTCTGTCCCAAGATAGAAGTTTGATAGAAAGATCATCATGGATAGACATACTGGTACGCAGAGAGACGGAAAGCATAAACACTCGATGCATTTCTTCATGCTTGCTGCGTGACAGCAAATGTCATGGAAGCTGGTAGCGATGGGGTCAAATCAATGCAAAGAAAACTATGCGGTTAGTACAGACCACAAAAAGTCCAAGAAAAACTTCTGCCGGTTTTAATGTCTGTACAAACCCTGACACTATACAGATTCACCAATGACTTACTGAATAAAGGTCAATGCTATTTCGCAAGATAAATGAATTGAACTTGATCACACTGTTCAAAATAGTAAACCAGTGTTTGAATTGCCGGGGAGGGGGGTTGAATCCCCCAACTGTTTTCTCAACCCCCTCAACACGCTGTCAAATTATGTACTGGGGGTCAGCTATATTATCATATCCATACAATTTCCATCACAATTTTTGGTCAGATTCCCGATAGTTGAAAAATTCAACCCCCTCAGCTAATTTTTCACAATTCAAACACTGTAGCAAACAACTAACAAATGGAGCCACTGGGCTGCACTGCACATAGCACACCAATGTCACAATCAATGTAACAAGAATGAGAAAGTTTTAGTAGATATTTAACCTTCATCCCAAATTGGTCAAAATTGCTTGCATATGACCCGACCGATATTCAAACAGCAACCTAAAAGTTACAAGTCCGATACTCTAACCACTAGACCACTTTCGCCACATGATTTACAAATTGCAACGATTATTACTGAACTGACATAAGAGAGTATAAATATACACATACCAGACTATTGTACTGAACGCTCACACCATAGGACGGTGGCTCTTCTGCATTGATTATGCTTCCATTAAGGAGGTGAGCTTCCCACCCTGATCAGCACAACAAGAACCATTAGTGTTTGAACTGTCTGTAAACAAGAAAATGCTCGAACGAACATAGAGTCTGTTTAGTGCATCCCCAAAGTAAAATCTACAAATCCAATCAGTGAGCAATTAATGTTAACATGTTTAGTGGCATAGGCCCATAGACAAGAATGGTTAATAACGAAAGACTAAAGACATTGTTGTCATCTTAATGTTAACACTATAGCTAAACAATGTTTCTCAACAGATTTTCAAAGTGCAGTCTAATACTAATACGATGTTTTATCAGATCATCAGATCAGATCATCCACTTATATTACAAACAATAGACAGAGAGGCTGAAAACAAATGTACGATAAGGCCCAAATGTATAAAAATGCATTAGACAAAATTGTCCCATAATACCGAGTCTTTTTTTTATAGTGATTTAAGTAAACTGTAAGAGATGTGGCTCCACTATAGAAAATAGTAGGAGAGGCCATTTCTTCCCCTGTATGTGCTCACTGCTGTTACTTACTTACTGTGAAGTTAATAAGTGAATACACACCGTTGGGTACGGCGTCATCAAAATGTCCTGCTGCGTGCAGAGCTGCTTGGTGTTGTTGATAAAGTCGCTGATGCTTCAACACAGCACGACGTCTGTGGGCTTTGAGTGAGTAGCCGACCACGACACACGATATCAGTACCATGATTACGCACACCAGAACTACCGGTACAGCGACACTTAGTGCCCGGTAACTGTCATGATGCTTGCCATCATGATCTACAAACCATGCACACCACACCAGAGAGTATAGCAAATATTCAATGACATTAACTCAACCTATCTGTAACACAAGTAACAACCAGCATCACGTGTACTTGTGTATAACAGCATCGTTATCATCACAGAGAGGTTCATCTTCAACTAAGGCCTAAGCATTGTTTCAGAATTTGAGGACCACATCGGTAGGTAAGGATATAAATGGCGAAACATGTTCAGAAGTCTTAAGATGCTGCCTGAAGAAATGATTCCGATGAAAGCTTGTTCCACAGGTTAAACAAGAAATGCCCATCTGACAACTGTAGCTAGAAATAACGTTGGTACTCTCAGATGGTCGGTGGAAAACAAGCTAAGCCTTGGTCATACGGCATCAGGCAGAGTAAGTAAGTAAGTAAGTAAGTAAATGATTTATAAAGCGCCAAAGTCTCAGAAAGAATCGGGGCGCAGAGTTTCGACTACCAACCCATTGCAGTTAACACATGCAAATCTAACAAATTTAGGCTACCACAGCGGTCAGCCACGCAACCTCACAGTTTGCCAGAAGCTTTTTATCAACTTACGTTATCCAATATCCATCCCATCACTGCCAAATGGTTGAACGAAAGAAATGTATGCAATCTATATACAGCACATACAATGCAATAAACCCACAGCATCTAAGCATCGAAGGACTTAATTGTATCACTTCTGTTGATATCAATTTTGTCAGTGGCATCTTCATAAGTGTGTAAAAAGGTGCCAGTGTTTAGGTCCTAGATACTTTTACGTTGGACACATCATTCTATTGCCTTACTCGTATGTCTAAATTTTCTCGTTCCATTAAATTTTTTTTGCTTAAAAAGTGGGGCATGCACAAGCATGGTATAAACCCTAAATATTTCACTGAATTTTGAGTTCAGAGTTAGCACTGCACGTGTGACATACCACGAGGACAGTTGCGCTCATCACTTATATCTCGGCAGTCCACTTTGTCATCACAGAGCTGGTGCGAACAGATCACCTCACCGGAACCACAGTAAAAGTAGCCGGCCAAGCACCGACTGCTGGTTGTTGCTGCACAACCAGACATACAGACAACAATCTTCATCCATCTGTATTCAGTGTACTACAGTGTACTTTCAGTATTTCTTTAATCACATCTACGACAAGTTATGCTTGGTCTACAAGGCAGAACCTTTGGCAAATGCAGCAGATGTTTTATATGCATGCCTTTTGTCGCACTCAACCAGTGGTTTCTATCCCTATACCTGGTGGGGGCAACTAGCGCCCAGTGAAAAATGGGGGGAGACTGGAGATCAAAACTCCCCCCATTTTTACCTCCGCCAAGGAGGTTATGTCTTTGCCAGACTTTTTTTGTTTGTTTGTTCGTTTGTTTGTCTGTCTGTGTGTCAGCAAGATAACTCAAAAAGTTATGGATGGATCTTTCTGAAATTTTAAGGGTATGTCGGGAATGGCACACACTACCAGTGATTCAATTTTGGGGGTGATCCGGAAGGAATCCTGGATTCTGGATCACTTTGAAATTTGCGTTACCATTGCTTTCAATGGGGCATAAGGGAAACCACTGCAAAACCGAAGATGGTGCTGCCACCTAGCGAACAACATTGCCTTGGCGGAGGTGTGCGGGCTCTGACTGCTTTCTAGTTCATTTTGCAATCTACACCCATTTAACAAGACTTTCCTCCATATTTTTACAAAGCAGTCAACACCCTTAACAAAACTTCCCCCTATCTTTTACTTCCCCATGCCCTATTTTTACTACACAAAATTAACAAAATTTCCCCCTAGAGAGGGAAAGAAGCCCAAAAGGGGTAGAAGTTGGGGAACTTGAGTTCGGAAGCTGAGACCAAAAGTTGCACCCGATTTCGATTCCAAATTGTGGGGGTAGAAACAACTGTGCTCAACCAACAGCATCAAAGGCAAACAATACTAGCACCCTTTTTGAAGGAGGTATGTGTAGCAACAGTTCGCGTAGTGACAATGGTAGCACGCTCTGCAGCCTATCTTGATAATTTTTAAATGTGCAAAATTACCACACTGCTACACAATAATGAGTTTCGAATGCTCAGAACTCACTAAAATTCGTTTTTAGTTGGAGCTCCGCCCTGGACACTACTGGGACAGCTTACCACGCTGCCCTAGACAAGACCCAATAGTCAGCTGGCAAGGGGATACCCTCTCCCCATTTCCCTAGCCATCGATTATTGATGCCACCACTTTTTTCTGCAAATTAACCACTGATCCACTGATTTATAGTACGCTATAACAGGATGTCACATATATACAGGGTGGGCCAAAAAATGGCACCATTAATTGTACACCTTATAATTTCACCAAATATTAACCAATTTTCAAAATTTTTTCAATCTCAGAATCAGGAAACAATTTGTAATAAAAGTATCACTATAGATCCCACCACACATCAAGTGTGTCACTATACTATCTTGTAAAATATCAGTGTCTTAAGAATAACAATAAATAACAAGACAACTTCTGCAACAATACATTTTTAAAAATTAACAACAGAAACAACGTGTTTGTTGTCTCAGTTATTGTGCAAAAAATCACGTCTCACAGTTTTTCCGTCAAATGTTTAATGTGTCTGCTTTGCTGCTGGATGACACATCCAAGACTGCGACGCTACTGACCAATGGCGTGATTCACCAAACACTGCGGCAGTTTGCCCCACTCAGTGATAATTGCTTGCTTCAGCTGGTTGACTGACGTCAATCGTCAACATTGATAGGCCATCTGTTGAAGAACACCCCGAACAGCATAATTAACTGGATTTGAGTATGGGATGTTTGGGGTCACATGACAGGATCGATCAACGTTGACCACGTAACTGGTCAGTGGTGTTGCCAGCTTGAGTGCACCATCTGATATTTCACAAGGTAGTGTAGCGACACACTTGAGGTGTGGTGGGATATACAATGATAGTTCTATTACAAATTGCCTCCTGATTCTGACAGTGAAAAAATTTCGAAAATCGGCTAATATTTGGTGAAATTACAAGGTGTACAAAAATGGTGCCATTTTTGGCCCACCCTGTATATGCCAATTAAAATGAGTGAGCTTCAAGATCACTTCAAAATTTAAAAATCTGACGACATTAACTAGGATTAATTTAACAATCACTGATGCAAAATAATGATGAAAATCCTGCCAAGACCTTGTCATATACTAAACTTAACTGTAACTACATAACTTTGGGATAATCAATTGACTGGACCAATGAATCATGTTAAGTTTTGTAACCGTTCAATGCTGTATTATTTGTATAGCAGTTTTTTCTCACGACTAATACCAAACAAACAGCACAATACTGGTGACAGTAACACTGAAAACATCTGACACTGCACACAAGTGCTGAACATCGAAAACCTTGTATTTTTGGCAGTTCTGAGCATAGAGTTTCGTCGCTTCCATCGCCACAGTGGTCGACACGATCACAGTGCAATGCTGCAGGAATGCAGTACTGACGAGTAATGCACAGAAACTCTCTGTCCACCCTGCAGCCTTAAAAGCACAATGATAATAACTTTAAAAAACATGTGTCTATGTCGGCCCAGTGACAAGATACTAGGCAGCCATCCCCCTGACCATAGACTTTTTGTGCTAAAAATTGGCACACCGGTTAATCCTGCCACGAGGAACGTTCACAACAATTTTGGTTCTTCTACATCTTTTTGTTTTCTAGAGCCCACATGAAATGGAATGGAATATCAGGCAGATGGACGGGCACATAATAACATAGAGTTAATCACACACCGCAAGCAAAGTTCTACGTCAACAAAAATCTTATCGCAGCTGAGTGAGCAAATGGGGCTTTTCATGATGCCAATACTGTATAGGCCTACTGTACTTAATGTCAAATGTACCTATCTGCATCATGTACGCGCCCACCAATCTGTACTTATACATGAAAAAGTTTAAACTGCAGATGATCAGATCTATTGCAATAAAATATCAGTGATCTATCACAGTAGTGAAAATCTTCTTCTCGTCATCACGAATCACTTGCATGACCAAACTGATTGTTATCTATCTAAAGAACAAGCTTCATGTTGCTATCACTCACTCCCACTGTAGAGCCAACAAAAGCTAAACACTTCCTCCTGGGGTCACATCTTAAGCATCCATGAGAATTTTCTTTAAAAACCGTTCATAACTTTCAGAATTATCCAGCTGACGATCAGAAAAACAAACAACAACAGAGAGACAAAAAACAGACACTGTCACATAATCTCCTTCATCGACGGAATTAACTAGCGACAAGTTCAGCTCACCATCCAGTTTTGATGACCTCATCCACAGGAAACTGGCAGCAAAGCGGCCTGGATGCTGACAGTTCATTCTCAGATGTATGTAAAAGCCTGATGAGTCATTCAGCTGCGACTGATGCTTCCACGACACCAGATCACCCAATGAGTTATTACCTCGACGTATCTCCAACTGATCACCAGCTAAAACAGTGGCAAATTACCATATTTTACAAACGTGAAAAGAACAATTAAAAAAATTTTGCTGAACCTGGCCTAATACTTTCCTCTTCTAATATTTTGTCTCTTTTCCTTGATTTTTTCAATTTTGCAGGTAGAAACATTCACTTATGCCACTCCAGAGTCCAGACTGCAGTTTAATCTATAATATATTTAAGAGATACTAGGGACAATGGGCAACTTCACTTTTTGACTTAGACTTTCGCTGAGACTTTCACTGAGCCTAAACTTCGGTCTAAGTACCTACTTAAGTCAAAAAGTGAAGTGATTTTGCTGAGACTTTCGCTGAGCCTAAAGTACCTACTTAGACTGAAGTTTGGACTCAGCGAAAAGTCTCAGCGATTCGCTGAGTCCAAAAGTACCTACTTAGACCAAAGCTGAGCCGAACTAACCTGGCTAAAGTCGGTTCAATTTGCACAGAAGAGATAGCTTTAGCCCTTAGGGCTTAACTTTCGCTGAGTCTGAATCCACTTCAACTTTTGACTTTAGCTCAGCGAAAACATGGCGACCATTTACAGTCCTATGCGTACGGATAGTTTAGTAAATTAAAGCAGTCTGGTACCAAAAATAAACGCCATAATAAATATGCAATGATGTCAGATGTTACGTAATTAGGCCCTACGTCATTTGTGTGCGCGGCGCAATTAAATAAGCAAGTCCAAGCGTAAATGGTTGATTAATTTCCTGTTAGGTGTTTTTCCGCCATTTTTAATCATTTTGGTCTAAGTCAGTAGACTTAAACCAAAGTTTAGTTGAACTGTGGTCTAAGTACAGACTTTAGCGTTCAGCTTTAGCTTTCGCTCAGCAAAAAGGCTCAGCAAAAGTCTAAGTCAAAAAGTGAAGTCGCCCAATCACTCCAAAATAGCACGAAGTAAGTATGGTGGCAAAATTTTGCACACAGACCCATGTTGCACTTGGCTGGGACATGGGCTGGGTCAGATGTCGCTAAGGGGAAGTCCGTTTTGAAAAAAAAATTATTTTTTTTCTCCAAAATTTCACTGCAAGCACTTGCTGCGAGGCCTGCCCTGCAGCCTGCACACGGCCTGGTGGCATTTGCTACAGTGCTGTGCGGACGGTGGAAACGGATATCCACGGACCCAGATCCGCAGCTATTCTTGTGGACGTGAAATCAAAACCGAATCCTAGGTGAGATCCAAGGGCTGATAATCAAGCCGACAAAGAGCTTATAAAAACATATAAACAGCATATCTCACATGCAAGACGAATCGTCTGGAGCTGCAGCAGCAGTGAGTATGCATCGGTTATGCGGCTTGAACGAGGACGAGGAATTACCCAGAAATAATCCATCAGCAATGCACTCTTCGGTGCACAATTCAAGCTGGAATGTAGCTCTCCACCGAACTGTGACGTAAAGTAAAATTCATTAGCTGCAACGTTCACAAACAAACATCTGTTTGTTGTTGACGAAACGCAACTGCTTTCAATTTTCGTATAGATTTATCTAAATGTGAATGAACTAGACCAAAATTAACTAAATTAAACTAGACTAGTGCACTTAGAAAAAAGAAGTGAAGCAAACAGAAATAGAAGTTTGTTTCAGTTTATTTTGTTTGCTCTATAGTCTTAACAAATACTGGCCAGCAATGCATTATTGCAGTTCTTCAGCTGGGTTCTGGTGGAAGAAAAAAAATTTTAATATTGAATGCCATTGAATTAAATCGCACATCAAAAGAAACCTACCAATGTGAGACCTCATTGGGGTATCTGATTAAATCTGCCATAGATCAGCCTAAGATCATGTCATAATTATAATCATTTTCCGTAATAAATATTATATTAACAGTGCACAAAAAAGAACCATCTTACCAACAACAGGTTTGTCAACCAAATCCATACCTAAATAACACATCACAGGAATACACGAATAAAAAAATAAGACAACAGAAAAAATATGCAAAATAGTACTGCACATAAAATTTAGATTTTTTAAATTGTTGTGCAACCTATAACACAAATGTTTTAATCCTACCAGTAATTATGAAATTTTGATGTCACATCATTCACTCAGCAAAAATGGTTGTGACAACAATGGTGTATAGCATGTTCTTCCTGAATCTTATAGCTTTGTGACTGGTCTTTCTACATTAAATTTTTTTTAAAACTCAAACTTAAAACCTAGAAACTTTTCTTGACATTCTGGTAGTAGCCTACTTTAGTAATTCTGGACCATCTAATGAAATATTAGCCGTATTTTGTTTGCTGGCTCAAAGCATTGTATAGGTCACCTATAGGACCAACCACCCCACTACTTGAAAGGTGGCATTATAGCTCTTAATCGAAGACCATTACAGAGCTACGGAGCGTCACCTGTCGTATGGGATCACAGAGTGTTACCTGCCACCTAACACAGGTGAATGTGCCCCACCTTAACCCCAGCCAGATAGGCCGGTACTCAATTTACCTACCCTGGAGCGATAGAAGGCTGAGTTGACGTAGGTGGCTGGTTACATACCGAGACAGTTTACTTGCCTGCCCGCAGGCAGTCACCCATCAAAATACTAACTCAACCCGGTGAGAAGTAACTTAGTTGATCGGATGAAACGCGTTACTATTAAGCCACACCACAAACCCAGTCAATGGAGTTATTGATAAGACACAATAATGCGAAAAATGATGATAATTTTCACAAATGTTTTAATTTACCTATTTTAAATAGCTTAAACAAAAGCGGCACCAGGTTTTCAGTGCTTGGGGATCCCGATCGAGTGGTTGTCGATTTACTGCCACCAGCTTCCACTCCCCCCTTGTCCATATACTATGACATAAAGTCACACGACATACTGGAAACGAAGTAGTAGAAAGCACGGAATCCAATATATTGAGCCTGGATGTTGGCTCCTGTTCTGAACAGCACGGTGATATTGTTGCTAGTGGAGACAAAGTAAGGTCTTGGAGATGCTCCAGTGGCATGCAGTACGGAATGGGCAAAATCAGTGTTCACACCCCAGCTCTTGCCTTCATATATCTGCCAACCAAACAATGCACAAATCACACAAAGATAAATGGTTTCGGTTCTCTTCTGTTTCACATGAGCAGTTCTAGCATATCGAAGTAAGTACCGGTAAGTCAGAAAAACATGTAGTGCATCGATGGGATGGATACTATAGCATACGGTACCACTACAGGCCCTAGAGTGTAGTATTGTGAAACTGAAAATGTCTTCAGAAATGCCCAAAGCAGCATGCGGTGGCACAGGAGCCTCAGAGGATATGGGAAATGTCTGAGCAGTAAGCTATCACCATTATGAGTCAAGACTGTTGCATCCTGCTCAACATGTTGTAGGAGATAAATTCTGACAAACATCACTTGTACTAGCACTAATGACAAAAATCAACAGCAATAAAAATTAAGCACACAATTAACACAAAAAATAACAACAGCAGGACTACGTATACATACCTGACGAAAACAGAACTCTAAAAGTAATATTCGGAAAAGTATCTCTACGTTAAGTTATCGTTCTTTATTCAGCTCCATATCTACCATCAGATTGCTGAATGGCGAGAGATGCCAGTCTTCAAACGTCAGACGAACATGTCCAGTGGGGTCTTCATTGTGAAAGTAATATGTAAACTCATCACCACTCGATGAATATGCATGAGGAAAGCCAAAACTGGAGAAGTGTCCCACAACTTCTGGCTTGCCATGGATCTCATGGGTATGACCGCTATATGTTTTCACTTCTTTCTCTGAATAAACACAAACAATGTATGACAGACTTTAAAAAATAAATGTTAAAATTTTTTATAATCACGTCATGATGCAACACGAAAAACCTCTTAGCATCTATTAAATTTTTATTCCTCGCATGCTATGTTCCTAACGTAGCGAAAAAGAGTATATGAGATCTCTGTAATGTTGAGGACCAACCGACGACCAACCTCTTTTCCTGGAAAAGCCTTCCTGGAAGAACTTCAAACGGCCATAACTCCATAACGGTATCAGACAGACGCATGGTCACAATGGATCACCCATAGGAAGTCGACGGCTGGGAGTCAGATGGTCACGTGGCTGATGACGTCACGTGACCCCAAAAGGTCAATGTCATGACCCCGTTATTTTTGAGGCACAAAGTCTCCATAACAGTACCAGACAGACGTATGCATTGAGGTATAGCAAGACAAATGGCAACTAGCGTCATCAATCATTACTGGAAATTTTTCTCCCTCAGTTCCTAAAATCGTGCAATATTTTACGAACTTCAGGGAGACAATTTTCAATAACTATCTCGATGCCAGTCATTATTAGTATCATATTGAATGGGTCTCAAATAGATGCCGGGTCTCTAATACAAGCCAAAAGAAACAAAAAAGCACTTAAACAATACAAAAGAAAATGATGCACGCAAGGAGTACATTAGATTGGTCACAATCTAATAATATTTTTAGAAAACACTGAATTAAAATATCTTAAAATTGTAAACGTTAATTTACCATCTTAAAATAACAGGCCAAAGTTGAGTACAGATGTATCGGTATGTGAAAAATAGTATTCCATGTAGGCTATGAGTCTCAACAACACACTCATAAATCTTAACAAATTAACTTTCAGGCAAAATTTCCTTGAAAGTCTCTGAAATATCCGGAGATGACTTAGTCATTAAAAAGTGAAAAATTCCTGTGTTTCCAGCTGCCATCCATCCTTAAGAACCTCCGTCTCTGACATTTTATTGAACCCTCGAAAATACCGATGCAGGCTTTATTTCTTTGCTTTCAGAGTTTTATTGAAAAAAACTGTTTGCATCTCGTGTGTAATGCTGCAGTACTTTTAATTCAGTTCTCAGTGTGTGGCTTTGAACTGATGCATAATATAACCAAAAAATCATAATATAAAAATTATATTTAAAAATCTTTTTTTAAATTTTTTTTTAAATACCCCGGTAGTAAAGATCCTGGGGGTTAAAAACAAAAAAGGTAAAGTTAAAAACTAATCCATGGATGGCCAGAGGTCTGAACACGTGGGAAAGCTGTCATGGAGGATGACTGCGTTAAATTGTTGCATTGTGACCGAAAGTCTCTGGAAAAGAAAGGCTGTCTGTCGCTCGTCATTGGTTTTGACCGAGATCCTGCGCCCCAGCTCGCGGAGAAAGTCAACAGCTGACTCATTAATCGGCCCCAGCGTTTCAACAGCGATTGGCTGGAATGAGAATGAAGCCGGCAGGTCAGCATATTTGGCTTCCTTCCTTGTGGCGGCTGCCTCAGATGCCGACGCTGCAAGTGCAGAGGAAGCTGGGAGGTAGCAGTCGACCAGTGTGGTCACAATCGTAACATCCCATGCCACAGCCCTTCCAGACTGCCATGGCACCTGTGTGATGCCATCTGGACGTTTAATGCTGTCCCGATAGACCCCAGAAGGTTCCTTTGAAACTGGGATCCCAGCAGAAGCGAACGACCTGGCAACTATGTCATTAAGGGCATGATGGCGCTGGGTTCGTCCCGAAGCGTTTGCAAACAAAAGCGTGCTGGCCCCAGGCGTCTACGGCTTCTCTGCAAGAACAGGAGTGTGGAACGCAGACGCCCAATCCCAAACGCAAAGCCACCACCACTCGAACTGACTCATCGTCCATACGTCGCCATCCCTAATTTTTCATCAGACAGCACGCAAACAGAAGCAAAGAAATTTTGTATGACCATACTGAGAACGTTGTAAGTGAAAGAAAACTGTCTGGGGACAGCATCATCAGCTGACTGGCAGTATCTTAGCGTCAGTTGCCTGACGGCTGAGTTGTAATGCATTGGCATGTATGCGGCTGAGATATAGTCATACGTTTTGTCGTAATATCCCGGCTCATACACCAACAGGTGGTTACAGCTGTAGCAATGCATAAACACATAACAATACAATAGAATTTTGAGTGAAAAAATGCCAACGGCACCGCAATCATTTTACAGTTAACTGTGGAAAAAAGGAGAATGCATATCAATACAACAAACTGATGTAAACTAGCAAACAAAATCAAAACTTTACATATTGCACACTTATGCTGCTGAGTGACAGATGAAATCAGCAGACAATTTTTACAGTTGATTATGAAAAGCAGCTCTGAAAAAATAACAAAAAAGTTATGGTACTCAAAGTTACAACACTTAGAATTCATAATAGTTTTGCTTGTTGGAATATCAAGTCATTTTAAGGGATCATAACCATGTCAAAATTTTTATATTTCTTGAAGATGTTTATTTATTTTAGAATACCAGTAGGTTTCTGGGGAAGGGCAGCTAAAACATCTGGGAAGCAATGTACACTCCCCAGTATGGTCTGTGGACATTTGGGTGTAGAAAAACCCAAAATGCATTTATTAAATGCAAAATTGTCTACAAAATACAAATATGTGAAATACTATAATGCTACAGATAATACTGCATGCAGATGGAGGCCAAAGCTAACGTAATTCAGTATCCAATGCTCCTTTCTCACAGAACCATGAGCCCCCTCTGGCCCCTCAAAGCTCCTCTTCACTGGCCATCCCCCAGTCTATGCTACGTACTGCATCCACCTGCAATGATTTAATTCTGACGCAATGAATAAATCTGACCTAAATCATTCGGACATGATCATGACTTACGATGATTACATAAAAGTATTAGAAGATGTCAGAAATCTTACATCGCCAAAGCCTATAAAATTAATTATCACCATAATTGTGCTACGGTGTTTTTCACTCAATACAGTTTTGGAGCTTAGCCCAAAAAATGTTTTAAAAAGATGCAACTTTATACAACAATGCATTTTTGACAAGACTTGAAATTCTAAATTTCTTATTTTCATCTCCATTGTTTATTAAAGTAAATTTTGTATCGTAAATGACTGTCATTAAATGACTGCTAAACATGCATGTCACCCAATGATGGTTGCATTTTAATAAATATCTCATCTATCTTACTTTATTAATGATCCATTTAAATTAAACTAAAATTAAATTAAATTTGGTCAGTTTTTACAGCATGATCTACTGCTAGCAAAGCAGGAATAAAACCGACAAATGATTAAATGGCATTATTAAATGCGACATCAGCTCACCCAGGTTGGCAACCATCTGATCCATCATGAAAAGAATTTTCACATCGAGACAACCAACTATTCTGGAGTCCATCGAAGCTGAGTCTAATGCGACACTGAGCACATGCTGTAATCCGCAGTTCACATGACAAAGTCCATCCACCAGTGTGTGGAACGGAAGATGGAAAATTCGGTGATACAACAGATCCACTCTCCGTGGCGCTATGGGCAACGTGTGATGACACATTACAGAACATGAGTGATGGCTGTATAGCCGGCTGTGTCCTGACCAAACATCCTAACAAAATACATTATCATAACTATTATCAAATATATTAACACGGAATCATACTGAACACTAGAAATACGTTTTGTGGAACGAGGTATCTGTCCCATTGCCACGCTATATAGCCTAGCAGCCGCGTATAAAGGGGTAGGTGCAAACAGGGCACAATTATCTTTCACGGGGGCCGAGTTGTAGTCAATTTTATCCCAAAATTTGTTGTCATGGCAACAGGGGCCGGCAGGGGAAAAATTTAAATAACATCATCAGATAGCCCGGGACCGAAAATAAGGGGATGGGTGAAAACAGTGCACAATTGTCTTTTACAGGAACCAAGTTATACCGCTTTTAAATCTCCATTGGCTGTAATGCAAAATTTTGCAACTTCTGGTTGGTTGCTATGGCAACAGGGGTCGTTAGGGGAAAATTTAAATAACACCATCGGATTGTGCGACCCCGATAATAGAGGGTAAGTAAAAACAGCGTGCAATTATCTTTTACGAGGACCGAGTTATACTGCTTTGAAGTCCCCATAGGAAGCAACGCAAATTTTAAAAAAATGGGGTAAAATAGGGGAAGGAGTTATCAGACTTTTATTCCAAACAAACTCGATCTTACTTTTCAGGCCCCGAATCACAGTGCAAAATTTCATCAAAATTGAATCAAAATTGCGGCCGTAGGATTGTTTACAGACAGACTGACAGAATGACAGAAGTGATTTTATAATCTGTCTCATGCTATGCTAGAGCAATGGGACAGATAACAATCATTATATGTGTTAACTATATTAATTAGCCTACAAAAATAAATTACACATTGCATCATTATAGAATGTTGATTATAAAATGCAGTCTTTTTTATCAACATTACATCAGTAACAGCTAAAAATAAATGACCACGTAGCATCATAGTCACAAACAAATGTAAAACAATTATAATAATCACATATACATTATCACTGCATTACACTGCATCTCAAATAAAGTACCCCTGACATTTTCAATGTAGCTTGAAAACCAATTATCAGATTTTGATAATTTTTGGTACGAATATTCCTGACACAACTTGCCATCAAATGACCATTCAGTTTCACCTCACCCAACGTTTGTTTCTGCACTATCTGGAGAAAACACAACCAGCAAAATATCACTTTTTTATCCAATGTGGTATGATTGCTTTAATTAACATAACGTATAAAAACACATTTTGTTCACATTTCTGACACTTAGGCTGACATTTCATCCAGTTGTCCTTTTTTCAACTGCCTACAGTAAAATTGCTTGAAGTGTCGGCCCACTATGCAAACACAGGCAAGGAGACACTTCCTCCATTCATTGGGCGACTTCACTTTTTGACTTAGACTTTCGCTCAGCCTTTTCGCTGAGCCAAAGCTAAAGCTGAACGCTAAAGTCTGTACTTAGACCAAAGTTCAACTAAACGATTAAAAATGGTGAAAAACCGGTAAACCTAACAGGAAATAAATCAACCAGTTACGCTTGGACTTGTTTATTTAATTGCGCCACACACACAAATGACGTAATTACGTAACGTCTTACGTCATTGTATAGCCATTACGGCGTTTATTTTTAGTACCAGACTGTTTTAATTTACTAAACTATCCGTGTTAGTCGCCATGTTTTTGCTCAGCAAAATCACTTCACTTTTTGACTTAAGTAGGTACTTAGACCGAAGTTTAGGCTCAGCGAAAGTCTCAGCGAATGTCCAAGTCAAAAAGTGAAGTTACCCATTGACAGCAGTATCGATAAATTTCTGCTCCAGACCAATCCAGGCTGTACCAGTCGCTTCTTTACTGCACAAACATTCCTCAACTTCATCTGGTAGACACACTGCTGCATGACAGTCAAACCTTGTAACAGACCAGCTGTTGGGGCCCAAAGATTAGGATAGATGGAATTTATTGACATTTTTTCATTCATTTTAACACATATTACGCTTGGTCTGCTTTCCCCAGGTAGTGCAAAAGCAGACGTTGAGTGAGGTGATAACTAAAACACTTATTTAATAGCCAGTTGTATCAGAAATATTTCTGCCACAAATTATTAAAATTTGCTAATCTTTCTTAAAGTTACGATCGATAATGTCCGGAATGTTTTTTTTCAGGTTTTCTGTTTATTTCAACACATATTTTGCTTGATCTGCTTTCCCAGGGTAGTGCAGAAGCATACATTGGGTGAGGTGGGAAACTGAATGGTCATTCTGTAGCAAGTTTTGTCAGGAATATTCGCACCAAAAATTATCAAAATCTGCTAATTGGTTTTCAAGTTGCAGTCAAAAATGTTGAAAATGTTTTTTGACACACAGTGTATATGGCAAATCAACACAGTACAGTACTATTAAAAAGAAAAAATTACAATGACGACAAATAACACATATTGTCCGTTGAGTAGTAAAAGTGCATAAACGCACTTATGCACTTAATGCAGCTTTTTATACCACTGTGTACAGAAAAATGCATAGAATATATTGACAAAAGTGAAAATGTTATATTTTCAACTTTAGTTGAGGTATATCCATTCAAACTCATGCAAAAAAGCATCAACTGTCTGCAATTAATGATAAAAGTGCACCAGTACATTTGCATGCTGCTGAATTCCACTGCTGGAATAGAACATTTTTTTACATTTTTTTGTGACTGGATGAAATTCATAAATGATTATAATTAAAACTGCATACTTTCAACATCATTTTTCTCAAATCTATAAAAATGCTACCTATGTACCTTTACAATATGCAATATCCCAAATGACTTACCGCTAAGAAGCAGAGCACAAATAATCAGAAACTGTGCAAGTCCTAAAACAAAAAAATAGCCAAAAATACTTCACTGCAAATGATACATTTATAATACTCATACAAGCCTACTAAATAAAGACTAAAAAAAACTACAAATAAATACAGACTAAAATTGTTTGAAATAAAAACTGCAACCGGAAACACATACAGACTAAAATTGTTTGAAATAAAAACTGCAACCGGAAACACATACAGACTAAAATTGTTTGAAATAAAAACTGCAACCGGAAACACATAGTTAAAGTTAGTTATTAGAATAGTAAGCATTATACAGCTTCTGCCTGTGCTTACTTAGGCCACCAGTAATTCTGGTGGCTTCGGTGAATTCGGTGAACTGTATCTACAAAAGCAAAGCTATTAAAAAGCTCGTATGTCCACAAACAGGCTGCAGCTAAGACAGTTTCCCACTTAATAAAAGTTGTATCTAACTTGATCATAGCCTATTCACAAGTAGATTAATTCCAAACATCAGGCCACTGTTACATAATCAGGAACTAATAGTAGTAGAAATAGCAGCAACAGTAGCAACAGAATGCAAACCTGCAAGATCCATTCTTCCAATAGCAACATAAACCGCTTAGTAAAAGTTCTGTAAAACAACAAAACACACAAAATTTTAGCTCATAAAAGCCCTCCCCCACCCCCAGACAAGACGTAAGCATACATTTAAACTGCACTAAATTTGCAATTTTGTCAGTTTATTTTTTTGAAAATAATTAAAATTGTTGCCACCAGATCTCATCTTTTGAAGTTAAAATGCACCAAATTCGATTTTGGCTAGGGCTCGGCCCCAGACCCTACTGGGGTAGCTCATAGCACTGCCCTAGATCCCCTAGCTGGACTTTAGGGTGCCCTACTTGTTGGG
>Ga0209367_1004682_pt1 | contig 18940 bp, 11 predicted proteins | sample WorMetLIZISLAND2_FD_187412 | JGI IMG/M metagenome (GOLD analysis project Ga0209367, IMG submission 187412) | Marine gutless worms symbiont microbial communities from Max Planck institute for Marine Microbiology, Germany - Olavius geniculatus... ... | reverse complement strand
TTTAATCGTTTAGTTGAACTTTGGTCTAAGTACAGACTTTAGCGTTCAGCTTTAGCTTTCGCTCAGCGAAAAGGCTCAGCGAAAGTCTAAGTCAAAAAGTGAAGTCACCCAGTGTATATTGTTTGACGTGCGTGCAGGCGTTTGACATGGCAGAGCGGCTGGGAGTGGCTCGACTGTTGAATGCCGATGACATGCTGCTGCTCACAGTGCCGGACAAGCTGAACGTCATGACTTTTGTCTACCGGCTGCGTGCTCAGCTCACCGATACTGCTCGTAGTTCAGTCCCCACAGTGTCGCCAACCGACCCTCACGGTCACGCTGCAGCCACATCTCACGATCCCCCAACATCACGACCACAGCTACCGACACAGGTCACGGTGGCAGCCGCCAGCCAAGGGCTGCCAACGACAACGACGACGACAACAAGCGTGACGGCAACAACGACAATAGTGACGTCTGGTGACTGGATGTCGAAGCTGTGTCCGTTGACTGCCGTTGAACGCAGGGCTGTTGATGCCAGGCATGAAGCTACACTGCATGCCCCCCACTCACACACGCAGTGCGCAGACCTTCATAGTACCCCTGGGAAACCACTGGCCCAAGGTTCTGAGGGCACAGAGTTCTCCAGGTACCCTCATGCCGCTGGTAAACCACTCGACTGCAGTACTACTGGCTTACCGCACCACGCCACAGACCCTCGTATCCCCGGCAAACCACCGCCTGTGGGTACTAAGGGCACACGGTACAGGGCCCCTCATAGTGGCTCCGGCATACGGCTGGCCTCGGCTTGTGTTGGCTCGCCGCCGAGTGATGGCCAAACTACGACAAGCAGCGCAGACGCTACGGACTCGGCGGTGGCTTCAGCGGCGGCAGCAACAGTGTTGATGACGCGCCAACAGCTGCTCAATCCGTTCGACTCAGAGGACTCCTCGGAGGACTACTCGGATGTCGCCATGCTGCGGAGCAAGTCTCACGCGGATGGACGGCGCGAGCTGTCAGCGGCAACGTCGACAGCGGATGCAAGAGACAGACAGAGGCTTCCACCGACACCGCAGCCAACCATGAGGCAGTCAAATGACGCCTCCAGTGCGCTACAGTGCGTAGACACTGCTAGGGATAAAGCTGGCTCAAATAATGCAACAGATAGAAAGAAACTGCCACTGGCATCACCGACAGTTGCTACTACACACTCAAATGACGCCTTGATAGAGGCACTGGATAGAGCTACTCTATCCAGTCACAACTCGGATGAACGACAAACTGCACATAGTTACGAGTCGCCAACATCGTCATCACCATCGATGAGACAACAGCTGGCAGATGATAGCAGCGGTTCACACGGTAGTGGAGCGGCACTGCGTGGCTTGTGTGCAGCTGTCGGTGCACATGCGAGTGTCATGAACAGCTCCTTGCAGGGTTCTAGAGATACTGCAGGTGACGGCAGCAGTTTACATGGTACAGGAGCAGCACTAAGTGACCCGGTGAATGGTGGTGCACGCAGTCTAACGAATGCACGTGGTAGTGTAGGAGCACTGAGTGGACGTGGTCGGCAGGTGTCCGAGAGTCGACGTCAGGAGCTGCGCGAACGCGCTCGTCTGCTGCTTCAGCAAGCCCGCTTCCGGTCCGACACAGCCTCCGCCTTGCCCACCACAACCTTGCCGGCGTATGCGGCTGCTCGTCCCACCTCGTCCGACTCAGCCTCCTCTCCTGCGCCAAGTGAGAGCGACGAGGCTCGTCGAAGGCAGCAGCTGCACGAGCGGGCTCGTCGACTGATGGCCGAGTCTCGAGCTCGTGCTGCTGCCAAGTCGACTGGCATCCATGCCAGTTCCAGTGTGACCCGTGTACTTACTGTACACAGTAGAACGCCCTTCACTGTCCTGCCAAGCACTGAGACGTTCGGCTGGCCCGACCACCAGCAGCATGATGTGAATGTCAGTTCACGCGGTAAAGGAGCAGCACTAAGCGGCTTACTAGACATGGACGAGGACACATTCGACTTCGATCAGGAGGAGTGCAGGATGACGAGCTACGCGGAGGTTGAGATCGAGCTGTTGGAACGCAGTTTGTCTCGGCTCGATGAGCGCGCTGCTGCCGTCGAGTGGTCGCTGCGACGAGTCATGGCGAACGACGAGACTCGTCGGGACGAGACTGAAGAGCCAAGACTGGTCTCGCCAGCTGAACAGCAGCTCGTCTACGAGTGGTTTGCATTGGTCGACGAGCGTGGCGAGCTCGTTCGACGGATCGAGCAACTAAACGCCGTGGCTCAGGAACAGGATTTAGAGAGACGCTTCGAACTGCTCAGCGTTGAGCTAAGACGTCTTATCAACAACAGCCAATCGGAACGCTGCACCGAGACGGAGACCGAGACGGACTCGACAGAAGAGAGGGAACGCCTGCTGCTGGCCGAGCTGATGTCAATAGTCCAGCAGAGAGATGCCATTGTACAGAGGATTGACCAGCAAGAACAAGAACAAGAACAAGAAGTATTCGGTGGTGCCAAGTCAAAGTCCGCTGCCAGCGTCGAGAAGACGAGCAAACACGACGCTAGCTGTTCGCTGCAGTAGCGCTAAACACTGTGTCAATAAGCATAAGGTTGAAGGCTGTCAAAAGTAAAGGCAAAGGTAAAGGTCAGAATATAGCTCTTAAGGTGCGAACCCCTCACAGAGCTACGGAGCGTTACTTGTCATATGGGATCACACATTGTTACCTGCCACCCGACAGAGGTGAACACGCCCCGCCTTAACCCCAGCCAGATAGGCCGGTACTCGATTTACCTACCTCGGAGGGATGGAAGGCTGAGTTGACCTAGGCGGTTGTTTACATCCCGAGATGGTTTACCTGCCCACAGGCAGTCACCCATCGCAGTACTAACCGGGCTCGGCGTACAGTAACTTCGCTGATCGGATCAGATGCGTTACCACTACACCACGCCACCAACCCGAAAGTAAACCCACCTCAGAGCTACGGACCGTCATTTGTCGTATAGAATCACACAGTGACATTACCTCTCATCCGACACAGGTGAATGCCTCCGTCTCGGTGCAGCATTCTGATTGGATGTTGTTGATAAGACGTCTTAGCTCAACGCTGAGCAGTTGCCTTACCTTACCTTACCTTACCTTACCTCCGGGGAGGGCAGGCCCTTACACCTGCCCAGCACTGAGGCCGTATCAGTTCGGCCCAATGCGCATCCCCGAATGTAACCGAATGTTACAGGTAGCGGCTATAAAGCACCATTTTTTGTATACCTCGTAACTTCACCAGATATTAACCGATTTTCAAAATTCTTTCATTGTCAGAATCAGGAGACAATTTGCAATAAAACTGTCACTATAAATCCCACCACACCTTAAGTGTGTCACTACACTTCCTTGTGAAATGTCAGTGTCTTAAGAATCACAATTAAAAACAAGACGACTTTTGTAACAACACATTTTGAAAAAATTAACAACAGAAACAACGCGCTTGTTGTCTCAGTTATTGTCTAAAAATCACATCTTTACAGTTTTCACATCAAATTTTCAATGTTGGTGTCCGCCTTGCTGCTGGACGACGCATCGAAGCCGGTGACGTCATTGACCAGTGGCGCGATTAGCCAAACGCTATGGCACTTTGCGCCACTTAGCAATATTGGCTTTCTTTAGCTGGTTGACTGTCGTGAATCGTCAACATTGATAGGCCGTCTGTTGAAGGGCATCCCGAACAGCATAATCCACTGGATTTAAGTCTGGATTGTTTGGGGGCCAAATGCCAGGCTCGATCAACGTTGATCACGCAACCGGTCAGTGGCATCGCCAGCTTGAGTGCGACATCTGACATTTCACGAGGTAGTGTAGCGACACGCTTGAGGTGCGGTGGGATCTGTAGCGACAGTTTCATTACAAATTGTCTCCGGATTCTGACGGTGAAAGAACTTTGAAAATCGGTTAATATTTGGTGAAGTTATGAGGCGTACAATAAATGGTGCCATTTTTTGGCCCACCCTGTTTACCGTTTATTCGAGGTTTTAATGGTATTTTCTCAACCTTGCGATGCAGAGGTTTGATTTTTTTAATAATTCTGGACAGTAGGTATCGCTTTGCATCGTTTTAAGTGTGTTTGTAGCGACAGAAATGAAATATTCAGTGATTCAGTGAGCTTCTTGCTGACATTGTGCGCTTTATAAATTAAATTTACTTACTTACTAAATTTACTTACTTAAGTAAAACTGAAATGAAAGCTGCAGTGCAGTTCATTTCTTTTGCTTAAGGCGTTTTCGTGAATGAACAGTCATGTTGTCGCTACTGCTCGCAATATTTGTAGACACTAAGTCAACGTTTTAACTGTTCCGTAGTTTATAGCTGTGCCGACTTGTTTTGTAGTGTTTTGTATGTTACAGAATGTGAATTATGAATGTTATTTATTGTTTATTTGTATACAGTTTTAGAATGTTCGAGTACCAATTATCCCTATTGCTTTGTGTGTGGGGCACAGACATTGTTTACAACACGTCTACAACCGATGCCTGAAAAATTTCCATGCTTCACATTGCAGCCATCGAAAAAGTAGGAACGGGGCTGGAAAATTTTTTAAATTTTTTGCTGACCGTACTGACAGTTGCTACTCTGTTACACAGCTACCCTGCGATAGTAGGACGGACCCCCTCATTTCTCCCCCCCCCAAACAGCTGGCTGCACCCCCAAATACTTGCATTGAGAATTGTGGCAAAACCAATTCAGTTAGTGGCATGGTTACTATTGACGTAAACCTAAACGTTAAAAAAAACGCAAAAACGTAAAAAACGCAAAGTCCTTCCCGAGCCTTAAGACCCGTTGGGCGGCGCTGATCTCCGTTTCCTAAGGCCCTCAGCCAGACACCAGTTTTTACACTGCGAGACCACGGGGATATACGGGCCAATGTGTCGCGCGGTGTGCCTGTTTACGTCCCAGCGGTGAAGCCGGTACCAAATTATACTGCTTGGTGACAGAGGCACATGTGTGTGAACAACTTGCCTAAGATCGTTACCCGGCAGTGTCCCGGTGCGGAATCGAACCTGCGCCTCTGAATTACCTCAGAATTACAAGTCTGACACGTTACCGTTAGACTACCGAGCCACACAAGGTTACTATTGACAACCTGTAGGAACTTAAATGCCCTATCCGACGGTACCATCACCAATGCGCTACGGACAACTGTTCTTCCCAACCCCCAAACTTTGCACGACTCCCCTTCCCTTCCGGACCTTCCCTCCAAACAGGGTACTGAACGGACCACTCGTTCACATTTGCTGGCCTTCGCACACGAGTACGGTTGGCATTTCCTAGCGACAGCTGGGCTTCTTGTTATTTTCTGATATCACGACGTCATGTAACATCACCCAGTAACTCATAAAAAGCAAGTTGCACACTCATATGAGTGTACTCGTGAGAACTGAAGTAGTGATACTGCAGTTTTTCAGTAGCACTTTGAAAAACAAACTAAAACTGCAAACATTTTTGACGATCCAGTAAAAGTTTTAGGATGCTAGATTTTTTTATACATATGGCATTTGGGAGCACCGAATTTTTAGGCCTAATTAGCTGCTCTATTGTTTATATGAAGACTAGGCTACATGCATTTCGCAGTTTGCGATTTGCATCATTTGTTCCGTATTAGCTTGGACTGCTTGTTCGTATCATTTCATTGACCTCCGCCCGTTTTTATTGTGTAACAGCGCTTTGTCCGTTTTTATTAGACTTTGAATGATATTGATGATAATGATGATCTGCTGCTACTGTTTTCATCGTTGACTATATTCAGTGAAATACTATTGTGAGTATTGAAAATTTTTGTTGTTTTTTTTACAGCAGTTACTTTATCTGTTGTATAAGGCTTTTCATTCTGGTGCTGTCGCGAGTTATTTTACAAGGATTTCTGATGTTTTATCAACGCTGTAGTATGTAGTCTTGTTAGCATAATATAATTTCTTTATGACCCATAAGTTTAGGCAAAGTATTTGTTGTAATAATCAGCCCCAGTAATGTATTGCCTTTATGTATGTCTTCATACAGTTGGCTCAGTTCAAAAAAAACCAGACGCCTTTTTCACTTGGACACGGTCTGATAGCCTTTAATTGCTGCACTAATAGTATTAGTAGAATAGTAGTTTCTGTTCAGCTTTCATTAGTTTTAGCGTATTTTTTACCATTTCCATGATTGATTTTAGCATTTATTAACGTTGAAGAGTCTAACAGTGTGGCCACAAAGTACTCAAAAAAATTCCCCAAGTTTTCCCGAGCCATAAACTTACTTTTCCAAGGGTTATGGTAACAAAAATTAATTGCAATCCGGATAATCCTGCGGCGCTCAGGCCAGAGCCCTGGCCGTAAAGGTATTTTAGAGCACCTCTGAAACCAACACTATTCTGGCAACACTATTCTGTACAATTTTTTGCTGAAGTTGCACAGAATTCCTTTAATTCCCGGAGTTATCGCAGAGTTTTTGAGGTTCAGACCCTGACTATTCCAGGTTTGTGGCCACCCTCGTCTAGGCATACCTAGGCCTTACAATCGGCGAATCTCTATGTGAAATTACAGTTTTATTAGCTGCATTTTTGTAGTTATCAGACCTGCGCGTTTGATTGTCATTCAGTGCACTGATCGTCCATTGCATGTTAGTTTGTCTTGCCAGTACAATCGATGAACAAGCAATAATAAATTAAAGTGGTGTTATCTTTTTTTGCAACTTACATACGAACAGGTCTGCTCATAGGGCTAATATCACAGGACTGCTGTAGGCCAGCTAATGCATGCCAAGTCAATATTAGATAGTGTTTCTGTGCAAATTACTTTGCACTCGGCGCAAACAGACAGATGCTCCAGTATTACAGTAGGCCTACTATTTGTTGTGTCTGACAAGACTAAAAGGTAAAAAGGTAAAGGTCGTCAATTTGTATAGCGCATCGTCGCAAACACGCCTCTAATGCTCTTTCGTCACTAACCAGAGCCGCCTGCGGCATGGCCACCGCGTACATCCTGCAGACACAGGCTGGCGCAGCGGCCGGCTAGGCAACCCCACCTTCCGTAACCCATGTAAATGAATTACTACTCATTTTACCGTCCCACGGAGGGTAGAAGGCTGAGTCGACCTAGCTGGCAGGCTTCGCACCGAGATGGTTTACCTGCCCGCAGGCAGTCACCCATCGCAGTACTAACCGGGCCCGGCATATAGTAACTTTGTTTCAGCCGAAACGAGTTACCGACTACGCCACACCACCAAAAAATAAATAATAAATCGTTGACAAAATTTAGTTTTCAATTACAAATTCAATAACGCAATGTAACTTAAATTGCTATTAAGTTTATAGCCGCACAATGTCATTGAAAATTATCATTAAATTGTGCTATGTGATGCAATGCACATTTTAATCATATTGTGTGGCAATAGATATGATCATGTAAACAGCCACACATCCAAGTAGTAACCACTTAATAATGATCGCAAGTTTAACATCTTAACTGTTAGGATGTGTACGGAGAGACGTAACTGAACTGAACTGGTATACATGCACATGGTATACATTTTGACGAAGTGACCAATGGGCAAGCAATAATTCATTACAGCAGGCATTGTCTAACGACGTCGGTGGCCTACAGGACGACCTTCTTTCTGCTTGCCCATGCATGGGTCAGTTCGTCAAAAACTAAAGCGTGTCAGTTCAGTTCACTTTCGCCGCTCTATACGCGCCTTTGCACTACCGAGCCAGGAATGTGAATGTAATGATGACGTTGACTGTGTGGCATACAGATGAAGTTGGTGGTCGCGTGCTTGGTCGTCGTGGTCTTCGTCTGTCTGCTGGACGACGCACTCGCTCGACCTCGAGGTGGAAGACGAGGTCAAGGACAAGGTCAAGGTCAAGGTCGGGGTCAAGGTCGAGGTCACGGTCATGGTCAACCACGTGGTGACGGAGACGGTCGACCCCCACGCCATCGTGGTGGCCCAGACAACGACGGTGGTCCACGACCACCCAGGCCGACCGGTGAACCAGAGGACCACACGCACGATCCTGACCGACCATGCCGTGGTCCACAATGCCGCAAACCACCCAGAGGCACCGAAGAGCCTCCAGTTGCTCCCCCCGAAGAGCCGTGAGATGACTGGGCCGTCATGACTCAGAAGAGGCTGAGTGAACCGAACTATAGAACGCTATAGATTTATGACTACATTGTGTCTCAAAAACATCCCCGACATTATCAATTACAACTTGATGAAACATTATCAGATTTTAATACTTTTTGGCCGAAATATTTCTGACACCACTGGCTACTGAATGATTGTTAAGGTTTTTACCTCACCTAACGTCTGCTCTTGTACTGCCTGGAGAAAGCAGACCAAGCAAATCATGTGTTAAATTTTAAAAAAAATGAAAAAAAACTTCAATAAATTCTATCTGTCAAGATCTCCGGGCCGCAACGGATTACAAGGTTTGATCGCTATAAAGCAGCGATGACGTTTAGGAATGTTTATGAATTCAAGAAGTAACTGGTAAAGTCTGGATTGGTCTATCGATACTGCTGTCAATAAATGCGGAAAGCGTCTCCATGCCTGTGTTCGCACAATGCGCCCACAATTCAAACAATTTTGCTGTAAGCAGTTGAAAAACAAGAAGTTGGATGAAACGTAAACTAATGTGTCAAACAAGTTAACAAAATATGCTTCTGTGCGTTATTTAGATTAAACAATAATATTGCATTAGGTAAAAAAAACTTTTTAAAACAATATTTTGTTGGTTTTGTTTTTTCAGGTAGTGCACAAACAGACTGGGTGAAGTGAAAAATTAAACATTTATTTAATGGCAAGATGTCTTGGAAATATGCCTAACAAAAATTATTAAAATCTGATAATCTTACTTCGAGTTACTATCGAAAATGTTTGGGATGTTTTTGAGACACAGTGTAGAATTCAGTAACGATACCGGTGACTGAAAGCACTACAGCTTTTCTTGGCGCTTCAGCCAAGTGTCTCAGATTCGGCCACTGGTTGACATTGTGCACTTTAAATATTGTATTTACTTACTTACTTACTTACTTATTTACACTGTTCTAGCTATCTTCGCTGTTACGACATTGCATCAAAAATAGACAGTGTTTCGTGACTGTTTTAGCGAACGTTTTCCTGCAGTTAGGCCTATGCCTGTTACGTTGTCATAAAAAGAAAACAGCAAACGCTTATATACAGGGTGCGGCAAAAAAAGTAGCCCCCTAAAATTTTTTGCCGGTTTCTCAGCAACCGTTTGGAATTTTAACATGGAATTTTACAGGTTTATTTACAAAAACGTCTACATCTAACTGCTGAGTGAAATATGATTCTGTTAAAAAACGACGAAATTATAGACTTCTGAACATGACCGCCTACCGATTTTTCAGCATTAAAAAATGTTTCAGCTAAAAATGCTATTTAATTTTCAAAAACCGGTTATCACGTTACTGCTGATGACGTCACAGTGACGCTTTGACAAACGACAATTTATTTTGTTTATAAATTATCACTAAATTGTCGTTCTTTTAAAGCAATCGCCGGCTGCCCACCGGATACATCTTCCAGCAGGACAGCTCACCAGCACCAGCAGCGCGCAGCGCAGGAAACTGACTGCGGGCCAACTGTGGTGTGCAATGTTAGAGCTTACCGCAAGCTTGAAACAAAGCCAAAAACAATCGCGGAACTCAAGGAATCGCTTCAGGTTATCTGGAGCAACCTACCACAAGGACCGATCGACAAGACTGAAAGAATTCTCAAATTAAGCGACTGAAGGCTTGTGTTGGAGCTTGGAGCTGTCGGTGGACACTTCAAACATTCACAGTGACAATGGAATTTTGGCATCTGATCATTAGTTAACTGTGCTGTTTGACTTGTTTCAACGATGTTATTGAACTGGTGTTAAATTGAACATTTTTCACGCTGAAAAATCGGTAAGCGGTCATGTTAAAAAATCTGCAACTTCGTCATTTTTCAACGGAATCAAATTTTATTTGGCATTTAGCCGTAGAACAATTTAGTAAATAAATTTGTAAATTTTCAGATGAAAATGCTAAACGGTTGCTGAGAAAACAGCAAAAAAACTTTAGGGGGCTACTTTTTTCTCCCGCACCCTGTATACTCAAATCGAGGACGGCTAAAGTCAAGGCAAGTGTTAATTGTCACAGAAAATTTGTTTAGCAATTTTTTTAGTTAAGCTATAAGCTCTCATAGATTATTGAGTGACTTAATCCAGTCTTGTAGACAGACTGAAATGTTTACTTTTTGTGGATAAAATGCTAATTTAGATACCTTACCAATGTTTGACGTGTATGTGAGCGCAGTCACGTAAGCCACCAAAGCCGTTTGACAGTGTCTACTGTAATTCATCACTGCTTGTCCATTGGTCAGTTCGTCAAAAACTATACCATGTCAGTTCAGTTCAGTTACGTCGCTCGGTATGCGCCTTTACAGGTGGAGAATGTTCAAGCTGGTATAACTACAGTCACAACAATGACGTCAGCTATAGCGGTCGCCGTCACTCCGCCAGCAACTACTACTAAAACTATCACCACCCGCATAGCGGCCACCAAGCCACCAGCTAGCCAGGCTGCTGTTATACCTGTCAGATGGAAGGTCGAATCACCAAGAAATGATGCTATAACTACTACCACAGGGTCTAGCAATCGAGTTGCGGTTGCTGGAGTAGCTTCAAAGCGTGGAGGGTCTGCGTCGTCATCCATCAGGACTCGGTCCGACAGTCATAGTGACGCTTCGAAGTACAGTGCTAACAGTTGTGTGCACGTAATAACAGCGACATCTCTGACCTACGCTCTGGCACGTGCCTACTTCTATCAGCAACTGTATCACGAATTACGATGCTGATGAAAGGGTGACTGCTGTCTACTTTCCAGCAGGGGTGTAAGTAAGTAAGATAGCTTAGAAGGTACAGATTAGCAGATAGCCCCAATCTCAACACCCGAACAAAAATGTCTTTAACAAACGCTTAGCCTACACTTTCAAATTTAACGTCAGTTGGTCTCACATGAGTCTAAAGCTTGTTCCGCAGCCTCGGACCTGCAGCAGCAAAACATCTGTCTCCATAGCTGCTGCCGGTCCGTCTGACGACACGTCCTTGAGTCGGCAGAACGCAGCTGACGACTGCTGAAGAAACAAGTGGCGGCCCATAAGGACGAACGTCTGTAACTCGAGTAAAACTAGGCAAAATTTTGATAACACTTGGCATGTTCTACTTTTGCACGGTGGCACACTGAACTGAGGGGAGAGCAAACTGCCGTGATCTGCCCGTCGGCGACAACAAATGTTCCATTTCCTACCTTGCACTTTTTGCCTGCTGAAACATCAAAATTTATTTATCAGACTTTTACACATAGCTGCTTTAGCTGCTGAAAGACTCTTGCTCTTCAAATTCTAAATAGGCCACTGTTTTGCACTTTAATAATTGTAAACACTGTTTCTGATTTACACTGATTATAGTGAAATACCGTAGCATATAATGCGTTCGTTCTCTGGAAGTATTGGGGAAACATCTCCAGCATGAAAAACCTAGGCTTTTTGGAAAGTGTTTTTTAGTTTCATTGAAGATTTTTCTAGGCATTAGCATACAAAAAAAGATAAGACACAAATTTTAAGAGTGACTGAACGAGAAAAAAACATCGTATATACTATTCTCCATGTCCTGTCATTTTTGTTGAGTTAATGAGGTAACATCAAAAATCATGATTAAACTGAATATTTATTTGTGTAACAAGCTGAAAACAAATAAAAACCTAAAATCTGGACTTTTTCGGCTTTTCTGTTTGTTAAAAACCTAGTTTTTTTTCAAGCCAATTTTCCATCCCTGGCCCATTAAATCCCTGCCAAAGATGCACTCCCAACAGTTGAAGCCTTGACTTCCATTGTCAATAGTGTGACTGTGAAATGAATACTTTCTTCTTTGTCTAACTGAAACTATATGAACTCTTGAATAAACTCATAGGTCAAAACGTGACTAATAACAAAATCCGCCAAATTACAATATCTATTCAGTCACATTATTTGCGACGTTTCAAGCAAGGCAGCAGCTGTTGACAAAAAGTCTTACAACTTGACAAATGTAGGTTTTAATTATGGTTCAAAACTGCTATGAACTGCAGCAAAGAAAGGGTGACCTCTGCCAACGTGAAATTCTCAGAGATGTCCCCAAATCTGCAGCACTTTCAAAAATGCTGCAGCGACCTAAGTCATGCGTCGTTCTATGCAGTCGCTGAAAAAACAAATGAACACTGTTGAGAAATATTTTTAATGATGTAAGAAAGACCGAAGCTGAAAACCAAAGTGGTTTTCTGGGTGGAAGGCTGCTCTAACTTTCACTCTGTTGCTGCCCATAAATAAATACAAAGATTTGGTCGAGATCAAATTCACCTTACTGACATTTCCAGTTTTTCAGAAAAGTGGTCACCCTGATTAATATGGCACAATGCAAGCTATCACAATCTGTTGTACATATATGACACCCTAATGGTATGTCTATAATTATTACATTAATTAGATCATGTTTATACTGTCATTACCGATATTATTATTATTATTATTATCACAAGTTCACACTGTGTTGTCAGTCAGGTCAGGTCACAATAAAACCAGGTCACAAGTAGAGCATGTCATAATTTGCTGATGAAAGCTCTGATGACAGATCCATTGCTCGCTGTTTGCTCTTCTCACTTGCCTAAAACATTTACACAGAAATTGCAAAAACACGGAACACAGATGACAAAAAACCAAACAAACTACACCGTGTCCGTAAAAAACATATCAAACGTTATCGATTGTCACTTGAAGAAGGGATATCCAATTTTAATAACTTTTCGCACAATTATTTCTCGCACAACTGGCCATCAAATGACCATTCAATATTTCACTTCAACCAGTGTCTGCTTCTGCGCTACCTGGGGAAAACAGAACCAACCAAATATGAGTTAAAAAACAGAAATGCACCAAAAAGCATCCCCAACATTACCAACTGTGACTTGAAGAAGATTTTAATAATTTTTGGTGCAAACATTTTTGACACTACTTGGCATCAAAAGATCGTTCTAGTTCCCACCTTGCCAAATGTCTGCTTCAGCACTACCTGAGAGAACACTAACAGGCGAAATAGGATAAAATGCAATATTTTGTTGGTTTTGTTTTCCCAGGTAGTGCAGAAACAAACAAAGGGTGCAGTGGAAAATTGGACAGTCATTTGATCGCCAGTTGTGTCAGAAATATTGATGTGTCAAATATTATTAAAATCTCATAATCCTTTTTCAGGTTACAATCGAAAAAGGTCTGGGATGTTTTATTTCTGGACACGATGTAGATAAATAATTTAGTTTAGCAGTTGTATGCTTAGAGCTGCAGAACACTTCTTGAACTGCAAATTAGCAAACTGTCCCAGGGACTATTCACGCCTATTTTTTTTTATAAGCCTTTTGCTTTCAACACAGGAACCCATTAAAGATGAAATACTTTATTACCAGTAAGCTTCTGAGACTTTTGAGTCTATGAGTTTGCAGATTTCTGGATATTTGTTTAATGCAGATAGCATCTAGTGGTACTATTAGCAACTCATATCCCATAAAAACCCCAAAACCTGTCAAACTGGGCCTTTATAAACAAGAAATCTGAGCTAATGCTCACGAGATGTACGAGAGCCTATAGGAGTTCCTGTTCGCAAGTAATCCTGGTCCATCTCTATGCGCAATTCACTCTTTTGCAGCCAAAAATCGCCAAAAAAATCACTAAAAACCAATATTTTTAGGGTTCATGGTCATTTAAGGTCATCGACGTTGACATTTCTAAGTAGGTTGTCACTTGTGCTTGTTATCATAAGCAGCATGTCTGTGCATATCTGCAAATATTTTCATGCTAGACAAGCCAACAACAGATAAATAACCACTTTTCAGAAGGGTACCCCTCTTTGATACCCGCTTGCGCAACCCTCCTTGAACGTAGAGGGTTCGGACTTGGACTGCTAAAATCTACATTCAATGCTGAAAATTTTGTACACAGGTTGCTTTGGTCTATCTCCAGCCATTTTGGCGCAATTCACTCTTGAAATGCATGTCGCAGCCCGAAATCGTGAAAAATTCACTAAAACCCCCTATTTTGGTGGTTCGGGGTCATTCAAGGTCATCAATGTTGACATTTCTAAGAATCTCGATGCCAGTACCTCTTATGATAAGCAGCATGTCTGTGCCTATCTGCAACCACTTTCACGCTGTTAAGGAGTGCCCCTCTTTCGCCCCCTCATTCGAGGGGATCCCCTTTACCCAGCGGGATGAAATTGTCACGAAATACTAGAGACGGTAGGCTATCATGTGGTGAAAACCCGAAATTTCTATCTCACCTGGTCTTAGATTGGTACCGGATCCTGATGGATAGACAGAATTATCGTAGCTAATATGCGCTATAGCTATGCTAGCTGTCACACGTAAAACAGGATTTAACCCAAACAACCATAAACCCAATAAAATCCTAGTGTGGGTTGTGAGTTTTGTTTGAATCCTGGGGCATGCATGCACTGCCTTGTTTGAACATAGCCGGTTTAAGACATAATCTGCTTGTACTTACTACAATGACATCGGCTAATGCCGGAGACTGGCAAAGAAGTCGGAGTGCAGCCAATGAATCGGTATCAAAGGTCACAGATCGCGTGTAGCAAACATAGAGCACAGCTGGGATAGAATGTACCTCGCAGTATGTTAACACTGTCAACAACCACAGCATTCCTTGTCTTACCCAACGCAATGCAATTGACCATATGGCGTGGAAGGCCACACGCATGTCGTGCCTGTATGAGAACTGGTGGACAAGACTTCAAACTAAAGCTCTCAAATCATTAATTTTTTAAACACATTAATTTTAAACGCACCTAGGCCCATCGAGAGAGAGAGAGAGTAGGAGGAAGTTATGCCAAGCCTCGTGACGTTTGAAGGGCCCCCCTGTAGAATATAGAAAGTCAGAAAGCAAACACAAGCACATTTTTCAACAATAACTGATGTCATCGCTGGCATAGCCTGTCATCTAAATAATATTTATTTACAGCAGTGACGGAACGGCAACTACAGTTTAGTTACTTGAATTCATTCAATTGTCAAATAACTGCAGTTTAACGAAATATTGGAACTTCTGCTTCACAGAATTTAGTAAATTAAATAAATTTATGCATGTGCATTAATTTTTTAATGCACATTAATTAATGCGTTAATTTGACAGCTCTACTTCAAGCACTTGCAGCTCTGGTAATATAAATCTTACTTGACAATTATCCAATGTCACAATTTGACTTTTATATGAAAACTTCACATTTGACACTATAGGCATACTGTATGCCATAAAAATCGTCGCCAGGTTTTAGGAAGTACAGTAAGAACATATAAAATAAGATGTGGTGGACTGTGCATATGTGCTTGTTTCACATTTCCTGGGGTACGTTCCTAGCAGAAGATCAACAAAATGAAACACAGTATAGAAATCTGTTCATATTTTCTTGAGTAATCCAACCAAAAACGAACAAATAAATGTACAGACCCCCAGCGGAGATAATGTGGATGCTGTGGCCCTATAATGCACAAATGACAACTTGCTGGAATAAACCAAGAAAAGTGAACCGACTAACAAACCTTGGGCAGGCAATCCAGAGATCAGATTTGGCTGTGCAAGCGGCGGTGCAACCGGAACATCGGCGAAACTTCTGGTAGCAAGAGAACATAGGAAGAACGCCGGCAGATCCCCAGGTGAAATGGGACCAATGTAGCTGCCAATATTTGCGTTCGTTAGAACTATGACTTGTGCACTGGCTGCAGAGTCAACAGCAATGTGGGAAAACAGCTGCAAACCACAGAACTACAATTAGTACCGGTACTTAAAGAAGGTAAAGAAGCTTAGAGCTACACTAGTACTTGCTATCACACTTCTTACATGAGTCAGAAGCGATTTACAAGGACAAGTGGCATTAGATTGGCATGAGTTAATGATACCACAGTGCACTATGCGGCCATCCATTGCCCACAAGCCTCACATCTGAGAACAGCTCAGGCAGCAGATGTACCAAATACGACTCAGCGTAATGAGTATAAACTTGGATAAAATCAAATGACAATATATGTCTGTTAAAAAACATCAAGTCTGCAGCCAACCGCCTAGCTAACAGCTGTACACTGCTATGCACTGTGTATTGCAATTTTGTACTGAATATTGGTTACTGTATTCTGTCCAAGGCTCGGGTGTTGGGCCAATGTTGTATGCCATCATGGAAAGCGACTTGCACCCTGTATCTAAGTTGAACTTTTGGCTGAAGTTTGCTGATGATACAACCCTTTTGTCTCGGCCGACTCTGATGTGGGTCTTGATCAAGAGTTTCAGGATGTTAAGCATTGGGTTGTGGTTAATAAAATGATACTTAACTTAATTAAGACTAATGAAATGGTCTTCTGGTGACCTAGCTTTAAACATTTTCTTGCATCAGCCCCTCAGTGGTATCGAGAAAGTTGCTTGTGCTAAACTGCTGGGTATAACTTTCCAGCAGGACCTTGGATTTGAAACCCAGCTAGATCATGTTTTAAGGACTTGCAGTCAGCGATCATATATTATGAAACTCTTAAGAGATCAAGGACTTGCTGTGCATAATATGGACGTTGTTTTTCCATGCCTTAATATTGTCAAAAGTGAGATATGCAATGTGTGTTTACGGTGGTCACCTTACAGTTACTCCAAAAAAAACAGACTTAGTGCCTTCTTACGTCAAATGCAGTGCACGGATATCGTTTTACTAGCGAGATATATGACATTGAGTCTATTTTGTGAAATTTAGATTTCAGGCCTTTTAATAAGATGCGTAGTGACACACATTGCATTAACACATTGTTATCTTGTAACAAAACTAATGTATACAGCCTCGGGGACATAGAACATCACTTCGAATTACCACCTTGGCACTTTAGTTTCTTTCGAAATTCCTTTGTCGTGGGATGTGTGTACAACTATTTTAAGTAAATTATTGTTTGCTCCTATCACTGTTATCTTGTTTGATTTTCAGTACTGGTTTTCCATGTTATCTTTAGTAAATTTTTCTTTATTTTTTGTACCTATTAGGACAACAACCAGGATTGAGACACTGAGGCAGTCACCCCAAATAAACCCACCTAAAAACTGCTAAAAAACCCACCCTAGAATTTTAATCCAATTCTAGTTTCTTGTTCCACTAATAATGAAATATTTTATTTTAGCAAAGTTTTTGAAACATTTAAACCTACATTACACATTTGCAAATATTGGATATTTATGCTGCAAGCAGCAAACAAAGACTCATATGAATCTAATCAACTGACTGAAAACTCATAAAAATCGAAAAACTAATCAAGTTCGGCCTTTTTACAAAAACAGTTTTAACTATAAAAAACCCAAAAACCCCAAAAGACACAGCGGGACAGGCTTTCTTAAAAAACCTGGGTCTTTTGCAATCATGAAGACAACAGAGTATAATAGAACCAAAATGCACTACACCATGGTCAAATGTCTAAGTTTGCAGACATTTTACCAATAAGCTGAACTTAGTAGAAAAGGCTATCTTACTTGCTGAGTCCACAAGAATGTATCTTCAGGCTTAACATCAACATCGCAGGTCACCACGACAACTGTTGGATGCTGGTTCAACTGGAACAGTTTGCAGACTGTATCTGACAGAGACTTACTGTTAGCTACGACCTCAGCCGGACCATGAATAGCAATCTCACCAACAACTTGAGTCTTGAGCTCATCAAGTACGTGCGTCCTCACAAAACCTGTGTCAAACATGCCAGACACTGCAATGCAATTGCTAAGAATAGCCCTAGTTTAGCCTACTTGGTCACATTATTGTACCTGCTTTTGTCCGCATTCGGCTTGACTCCCCCCTCCCTCAGTGGGACGTCCTTTATGGATGACCCCTTAGCTTAGTTGGGTTTAACCCTCATCAGCTCAAAGCAGTTATTCAGAAGACTAGCCAGCATCACAACAAATTTTGGTCTGTGCTTAATGTTTTTTCTCTGTAATTATCATCACTAACTCAGCACTTTGGCGCTGCTGCTTTGGTGGCAAAAACAGTATCTGGCCTGCTCTGGCAATACATTAATGTTCATTTCTTACACACCCAGCTAAAGCTAACATATTATGTCACTCTGGAAAAATGGTCAATTGGTATAAAATCATAGCAGACTGTTACTGAAATGTGGAAATCACAAGATGGATACTGGTAGGTACCAATCTTACCAAACCGCAAAAATTCAACAAAAATGTAGTTAGCAAAAAACATACTAAAATATGACACGTACAGATAAAAATATTCACAAAATGCAAAAGTGGCACAAATAAAATACACAGAAATACAATCATCAGAAATGGCGGAAAGACAAACAAAAAAGTGCTCAGTAAACATACCGGTGGCTAGAGGACCTATCGCAAGCAGCAGTAATGAGCAATTGATGCAGTCGTCTCTGCGTTGGAGAGCAGGTATTACAGGCACACTCTGTCCTGATGTGCTACGACATTACAACACACGTAATCCAACTAGACGATGCACCACAGAGTGTAACGGCATGCTTCCGGTACATGGCTTGTAGCACGAGTCCAAACTCGGTTCCTATCTTCCACTATTTGTGAACCAAATTGTGCCACAAAATTTGTCATCATAAGCAGGAGAGACTGTAGCCCGCAAGGCTTTTTCCTTATTGCTGATACTTTGTTCTGCACTGGAGACATCACAGGCTGAATGGTAGTTCAAGCCCTGTGTTAACGGCGACTTCTCTTTCTTATGGGAAAGCCAAAAATTCGACCCCCCACAGAATCAAAACCCCTGACCCGATTAAGATAAAATTTGGCACCGTTGATTACGTCGGCGAGGGGACCCGTCATGCAAAATTTTATGCAAATCCCTCCAAGGGGGGCTT
>Ga0209367_1004681_pt1 | contig 18940 bp, 6 predicted proteins | sample WorMetLIZISLAND2_FD_187412 | JGI IMG/M metagenome (GOLD analysis project Ga0209367, IMG submission 187412) | Marine gutless worms symbiont microbial communities from Max Planck institute for Marine Microbiology, Germany - Olavius geniculatus... ... | reverse complement strand
TAACTTAGCGATGTTTATTGATGGAAAGGCGCGTAATATGCCAAAAGTTTCAAAATTGTGTACAGAAGAAGTGTACAACTTGCATGTCTCAGCATTTAAATATTCTTTGCCTGATTTACACAAATCTCTCCTACTTTTAAAATCATGCTAAATTGGCAGTAACGCATAAATTTAAGTTGATTTTCATTCAGCATACAGTGAAATATCAACAATCATTAACCGATACGTCGAGTTTAGATGAAATTCGACATAGTCAGTTGCCCAGCTTTTGCATTCATAACAGTCATCAGTCCTTACAGGCAGCTGATCGATTGCTGAAGTCAATGTGTTCAGGATCAGCTGAGCCCAGCATTCTATTAGCACACGTTTTAGCTGATCAGTTACTGAAATGTTGTGATCATGCTATTTGTTGCAATGCCCCCACACTGAATAATTCACAGAATTTAAATCTGGATTTTTTGGCAGTGAGTTTTTGAGTTCAATAAACTCGGGCACATGGGAGTGCAGGCAAATGCCTAATTTCAGGACTAATGAAGATTTATGCAAATTAGGCAAAGAATATTTAAATGATTTTCTGTGCAAGTTCGGCCCTTTTTGTCTACAACATTTTACAACTTTTGACATATGACATGCCTTTTTACAGGTAACCATTGCTGAGTTATCAACGCTCAAACAGGTCCGGTTTTTTTGGCCCACCATGTATATCCAGCGCGCTAAGTTCCCGCCGCTCACAAATGTCTGATAGCTTACTAAACCTAGCCTACCTATCGACTTCTAAGGATGAACTAGCTGCAGGTCGAAGAACCATAACAAAGTATTTCCTGAAAAAAGCAACGCACGGAGAGGTTGAGTTACATGTATAGTACTAGACAACAAAGTTGGCTAACACTTAGCGTGATCAGAGTCGGGTCTGTGACGCGGCTTGGTGAGGTAATGCACATTTTTAGCCAACCATATTTTAAGTAACGGTCAAGCTATAGGCATGGTTGTTGACTGCCCGTCGTCCGTCTGTCGTCCGTCCGTCACGGATGTATTGTGGCTAAACGGTAAGTCCTAGGGGGTTGGCGACGGTACCGTCGAATAGGGCGCTAGCGACATCCTATAGGCTGTCAATAGTAACCATGTCTCCTCCATCTGCAGCGGTTTGGCCGCAATTATTAATGGAAAGTTTCAAGCTATAAGTGGCCATATCTCGGAAACGGTGAGAGATAGGGTTAAAGTTACTATTGATCACTAATAGATAATAGCATACGGCCTTTCAGATAAGATAAAAAAACATCGACCTTGAATGACCTTCAAGGTTACTGACAACACACGAACAAAAATATACCCTGCAGAATGGAGCTCAACTTCTGGGTTTAGACCCCCGTGCAAAAAAAATCCCGCGGGCCGTTGTCCGAATTGCAAGTAAGTTTGGAGACAACACGGGTATTCGTTGCAACTACGCATGCTGAGCTTTAAGTATAGGCGTATAAAAGTCATGGAAATGGATGGTTTGCTTACGTGTCTATTGACGCTGTTGCCGATAACGGAGGTTACAGCTGCGGACCTGACGGTCGACTGTTGGTCGTCGGGTTCTTGTCTGAGACTTGTCGACGTCGTTGAATCAACGACATCGTCACCCACAGCACTGCCTCCACTCGTGCCGCTGTCATCTGTTACCACGACACACACACACAAACATGATTTCTTCTCTTCATGCACAAAACCGACGCACCGAACAGAAACAACAGATCAATGCTACCATGTTGTCCTACAGGCACACCGCGCTTAATCTGTAGACAAAAAATAGACGTGCTCACAATCGTGAAACGAAAAAAGCGTACATGGGGAGGCGCTTACCCCCTTCCCAGCTGAGTAGGAGTAAGAGGTCCGAAAAGCGTCGTAAGCTTCCTCTAGCGGGGTCCGACACAGTTTTGGTGCATTTGGAACTTGAAAAACGCATCTAGCGCGTAGGAGCTCCGTGACATTTCAAACGTCGCAGATGCTCTGCATAACGTTTGGAAATTTACTGTAGTTTAATCTCAAATTGTACAGCAGCAATGATCCTTTCATATTTGTCTATTATTTTAACTAAACAATAGACACTGTCAGACACGAGACCATTCGATTCACTATGAATGGTCCATCGTCACCATGCGTTTATCTTGCGCCGTTATAGAGATATGGCGCCTCAAAGATAATGCGGGCACGACTTTGACCTTTTGGGGTCACGTGACATCATCGGTCACGTGACCATTCGACTCGCGGGGGCCGAGTTCCCATGGGTGGTCCATAGTGACCATGCGTCCATCTGGCACAGTTACGAAGATATGGCGGTAAGTCGTAGGGGATCAGCGATGATACCATCGGATAGGGCGCTGGAAACTTCCTATAGGCTGTCTCCATCTGCAGCGGTTTGGTCGCAGTTTTAATGAAAAGTTTCAAGATATAAGTGGCCGTATCTCAGAAACGGTGAGAGACAGGGTTCAGGTCACTATTAATCACTTTATATAGGAAGTCACATATTGGTTTTCAAATGACAAAAATCATTGACCTTGGATGACCTTGAAGGTCAGTACTGCAACAGTAACTAAATAGACTGTAGCGCATCTTCCCTAGCGACAGCTAGGCTTTCTTGTAAAAATAAGCAACGTTTAATTTTACTAGTCTAGCTTTATGCAAAAAAGAAGGTCGCAATTTCTGAATTAGATCTGTTTATGAAATAAGTTAACATGGCTGCCGTGCCACTCTTCATGAAATAAAGTATTCAGAAACAGGACAGTCAGCAAAAATTATTAAACTAACGAAACATTCGAAAACAGATTCTAACATCAATTCCCATGTAGTTTATTATCAGGCTTGCCGTGGATACGAAATTTCCCATCCATATCCATATCCATATCCATATCCACAGACGCCTAACCTGCGTACATGCAGCACCCAATTTTTGCAAAATATAGCAGCGCAAGAGCGTTTATCCCCCCCCCGTAAAACATGACACAGATATTCCCTACTTTAAATTGTTAAAAAAATAAATAAAAATAAAAAAACAAACACACATTAACTTTATCTTAGTTTAGTATTTCCCAAGTTTCGTGAAAATCTACATAATTTTATTGCTCCTGTTTCTGGGGTACGATATGTCGTGTGTCTGTCGTCTTTCTGTCCGTAACGCATGTACTGTGGCTAAACGGTACATCGTAGGGGGTCGGCGATGGTATTATTGGATAGGGCGACGGCGACTTTACATAGGCTGTCAATAACCACGTTTCTATCTGCAGCGGTTGGGTGCAATTTTGAATGCAACATTGCTGCCTGCATCCGTTACCAACCGTATCGTATCCCTATGTTGATTCTAGCGTTTACTAAAACAGTGTCACCATGGCGTGAATAAGACTGTAGTCACTCTGGGAAATTGCTTTCTTTCCGCGACCTGAAGTCGGACGCTGGCCTTCAGATATAAATGAGAACCTACGGTCGGCACACCCCAGCAACAGTTGAAATTCTTGTTTTCCAAGACGCAGGTTGCATTCATGTAGGACTACAAATATATAGTGGAGTGGACGCTTTTAAAGCGCTCTTGGTTTGTACGTCCTACTAGCATTAAATATGTTAGTAAGCAGAAAAAACGTTTGATAAAAATTATAAATAAACTTTCAATTAAATAAACCCTTTGTTGCTCAACGAACAGTATTAAAGCACCGAAAATTAAGATCCGTTGCTGTTATAGGACTGATAAATTAATTTAGGCTGATTAAATAATAGCGTGCTGATGTCACTGATTATTAATTTGACTCAGTAACGTAAATAAAGACGAAACTGCACAGTAAAAATGGCAGATAAGGAAATATTATAGAAACACAAAGCATATAAGTATTCAGTTTAATTAGCAGGTGCGCCAGCATAATATTCATGGATATATCCACAGGACGGCTTAAATCTCATATCCACACATGGACATATCCATGGATATCCATATCCACGGCAAGCATGTTTATTATAGACAAATAAACATAACAGGAGGCAGATTGATTTAGACGTCGTGAGGTCCACGACTCCACCTCTTCAAATTTGGGCGTACTGGCTGAAATTTTTAGGCGTATTTACGCCCAGAACGTCCGCTATTGAGAGCCTTGACTAAAACGAGTGTATACGAACTCGTCAGAGTGTAAGCACCACAGAGCGTGAACTGCCGGGTATAATTTACAAGTCCATTGAATTCCATTGAATTCCATTGAATTCCATTATTGCCAGTTTAAATGTCTGTTCTCTGCTTTAACTCGTGCAATCATTCCCATCACGTTGGTGCCTGCATCGCCACATTTCCGCTCTCAAAATCCGTCCCCGCAACATCAAGCTATTATGTCAGGAAATCTTGAGCCGGTGTACATGAGATGTTCCGGGCTCGGGCAGTGGTCGCAGTCCAGTGCTGTGTCGTGCAGTATTTGCGACGAGCGAGCACCGAATGAAATATTCATAGCCAGACAACACACAGACAACGCTCGGCCAACGGGTGACAGCTGCGACGACCACTGTGTCCCAGCAACACAAGACAATCTACTCACCTTATCCCGGAGATTGGACAGAGTTACCGGCGGCGGACAAATGAGGTCGTTAAATTATTGAATGATTCGAAATCTCTAATGACCACAATAGGCCGTGATTTGAAAGTCACGGAAAGTCGGTAGCTAAGACGCAGAAAGTGATCTTCGGCACCCGCCACACGATTACACAGATGGATAAAGCGTGTCCTAGACGTGCGATAAAACTGAAACAAAACAAAAACGAAATTGCATGCAATAAACCTAAAACTTAAAACAGCGCTGCCCAAACGTGCGACAACGTTGGCAAAAACTGGGCCTAAAACTGTTGCGAGTTATGGTATAGTTTTAGTTTTTGTTGTGTCGCATACGTAAGCGCAGTTCTCTTGCAAGAAAAAACGCAAAGTTAATCCATACAAAGCACGTTGCATGCATAACGCAGATAATCTGAGCAGCAAACAAGCATATACGATCAGCAAGCGACAGGAAACACGACGAAAATAAAACGATCCTCGATAACAAAAAAGCGCGCGACGCACTACAAGACTTAAAACAATCTTACATGCCGTTTTACAGTCGCGCCCGATTTTTGATAAAATAATGCAATTAGGGCCATATTTTCTGCTAGAGATATGTATCGTGCATAACAGTACGAGCAGCTACTTACAGAAGCATACAACGAAAGTCGAATAAGAGAGTTGTCACAGCAACTCTTTGTGGCGTACATAGTGCAAAAGTAATTAATCCACGGGCTAATTGTTGTATTGAGGATATTCACCAACATCCCCGCCCCAACGACAACGTATTAAGCGCTGCCCCGCCCGAAACGTGTACCTTATCCCAAAAATGAAGATCACACGATAATCCTCCATTATGTTAGCAGTGATATTCATTACATATCGACGTCGAAATTTTGTGTTTCTTCCCCTGTACGCTGCTATCAGCTTTGCGTCGTGCATATTAATATCGAGTCACATGGCCAAAGTCAGAAACGGCACGTGATCTCGATGCCAGGAGAAAGGCGGAGCCGCGTCGAATAACATGCAAAGCACAGACGGTCAAGCAAAGAAAACACACCGACCGATCAACCAACCAACCAACCCACCCACCGACTGACGCCAGCACTTACTCGGCTGCAGTGGCGACACATTGGAAGCGAAAGTGACGTCACGTTGTGGTGGCAGCGACGAGTCTGCGACGCCATTGACCGGAAGCGGTTCTGCCGGGGGCGACGGTAGGACGCCGTTGCCAGTGAGCGTGGTCGTGGCGACGGTGGACTTGTGACTAGGTGAAGGCAACTGTTGTCTGGAACGGCTGGACGCCGGCGGCAGCGCTCTCTGCTCGTCGTCGTCTTCGCTGTCCGTGACGACGTTGATTGTGCCGTCGCTCGACAACAGCGACGACGTGTGACTGATGACCGACGCTCGCTTCGCCTCGTCGCGACGAAACTGTTCCACGGCGTTCAGTCGTCCGACCGACGTCGACGAGGTCGCCGTCAACGTCGACGTCGTTGTCGGCACAGCGTCTGGACTGGTCACGGGACTGTCTGACGTCTGACGGCGCACTCGTCGCACCTCTACCTGTTGCTGCTGCTGAGCCGCCGGCTGTGGCGCTGCTGGGGCGGCAGTTGGTGACGTGGTCGCTGACGTGTGCGGCTGTCTGTTGACCTCACTGCTAACAGCTGAAGTGCGACGTCCCTGCAGGTCACGCAGTAGTTGACGGTCCTCGTCGCCAGGGAACGCCGCTGCCGTGCCGCCCAGCATGTCCATGTCCACCGACGGCCGTCCTGATCCACCGCCCGTGTCCACGGACGTCGACGCGTCCAGAGTCCGGACCAGCGCACGCCGAACATCGTCGAAAGTGCTGCCGACCGACGTGCCTGCATTTCACATCCCACCCAGATCACTGACCCTGCACTGAAGCGACTATACTTGCTTGCATGCGCTAGCTCACAGAGTTCGGAATGTAAATCAGAAAACAGAACGCGCGGGGGCAAATTTACTAATATCGGCAGTCGTCGGTAATAGTGTCCGACATGCACGTCACCAATTGAATTATTCGAAACATAAGTACCCAACAGAGAACAACTTAAACGAGTGGTTTTTTGGTGCAGGGCACCGGGTCTAAACTTATTGCACCGACGTTAAATTACGTCAGCAAGCTGAGAAAAGTCAGTAAACTAAAATAAAGCTAGCAAGTAGAAATACTTTTCAACTTATCACCCTAAACCAAAATTAACGTTTGAGGCTGCACATGTGAAAAGTGCACGTACAGTTTAACATTGAAATTTTATAAGGTAGTGCAGCAACAAATTTGAGACGAGGTGGACGCATTTATTCTATCATTCCTGCAGTAGTGAAAAATTAGTAAAAATTGGTCCATATTTGCCAAAGTTATCAGAAAAAGTGGCTCACTTTTTGTGGGACACGGTGTACATAAGAAAGCCCGAATAATTCATAAAATGTGTTCCTAGAAGCAAAGTGTTATTTGCGTTAACAGGGATGGAGAATAACGCAGAAATTATGCGTTTCGATTTTTTAAACTTTAAGCAAACATAACGATATGCTGTAACCGAAGCACGGACGGAAAACAGCCAAAAAGGCAACTAATTGTTGTCCCGAAAGTTTACGTTTACGCCTAGAAACCGCGGACATGCCAAAAATAAAATTTCAGAGCTCTTCAAGCTTGTTGCTACAGTCAAAAGACATGACGATCGAAGAAAGACGACTGCAGCGAATAGGCAGTTGATATCGGCTATGTCAAGTACGGAACGTGTGCACTTTGATTTTACGTTCATTTTTTCACTGTATAGGCTACATGTAATCATGACCTTAAGTAGAAACTGTAGTCTGTATCTGACGAAAGCGTTAAAAGTATACGGCAGACAGGTTGAGTCGTAGAACGCACCGGTCTCTTTGGTCACCTCGACGACGTCGTCGATCAGGCTACGGAATCGCTGGAACATTTCGAAGCAGCTTGCAGTACGCAGCGTCAGCGCAACTCAATGACGGCATGTCGTGCAACACTTCACATCATAGGTCTACCCATCCATCGTACCACCCAGCCACCCAGCGCTTCCATTCCGCAGGTAGTAGCGGTAGTATCGACGCGTCACTCCAAGACGTGATGGTGTCTGGCCGCATACAGACGACGCAAAGTCTTGCAGGTGTCAGTCTGTGTGTCTGCGTGTGTTCTAGGGCCGCCGCCGCTGCTGAGTTCCAGACCGTCCGACGTTGACGCACGGTCTCCTCGCCTCACTGCTCGTCGTCGGGAGGCGTGGAAGACACGCGAACACTACATCGTGCAAGCGGGGCGTGCGCGGGGCGTGCGCCGGCGGCTAACGGAGGCGTGAGGCGAGAAATTCTTGGACGGGCCGGGCCGAGGCGGCGCTGGCGGTGTGCCGGGGCGCAGGACGGCTTGCTGGCCGAGAAGCGTCGCTCTTTCACCCGCCCGGCCGGCGGGTCTCATTGATCGGACGCCAGGCGTCATTATCATACGAACGAACAACATCAACACACTACAGTACACTGACAGTACCGTCATGCCGCCAACACCAAACCACCGCTCGAAATGCGCCCAGTACCGACCACCCAACGATAATAACCGCGGTATTCGCATGCACCGTAACGGTAACCTCTCTCTACGCGTATCTAAAAATGCGTTAAACCTTTGAAGCGGGCGTGCAGAAAATTTTTTGGCGTTAGACCTGACCTACTCCATTCGCTTTAGGAATATTTTACCTTTTCGTTATTTTTTCCAGTTTCAAAGGGGGAGGCTCAAAGGTCCCAAAATACGCGATCCTTTGTTTCTATGGCCTACGCTTTGACACTGCTTGAAAGGTTTCCACTATCTTTAGCCTCTATTAGCGCTATAACGTGGTTAATTTCTGATTATAGAAAAATTTTCTCATCAATGCGCGTTGTGAAACTGGGAAGTGCATGGACTGATTCGGGTGAATAAAACATTGCGTATGTACAGTGTATGTCTAGGCTTTTTCGTTTTAGGACTGTTACGCTTAGCAATGTTGAATATCTTATTGGGGTAGGTCTATGTTTAGCCTAACTACGCGTCTGCAAGCGATCGCGAAGATTTTACTGAGGCCTCGGAGACCGAAATGTAATGAAATCGGAATAGACTGACAACGAGAGCAGCAGAGTTTTACACACCCAAAGGCAGATCGCTATATTCAATGTTTACCACTTTTCATCGCCCGGCATATGCCATACATGTATATATACAAGTATTTTTGCAGAACGAAGGGAAAACATGTGAAGCAAGACGTATATAGCAGGAACGATAATAACAACAATAATATGCCTAATGACAATACAAGACATTACAGGTTACAGCGCCAGTAGGCCTATGGAAGAAAGACTTCAGAGCGCTGACGGGCGGGCAGCATGTCGTGCGTTTAGTTCAATTCTTAATAAGCTTATGCCTTAACAGGCCTATAATTATGTAATACAGACGTGTTGCTCGGTATAGTAAACAAAACACTGCAGCTGATTTTTGTACAGTATTCTTGTTTCGAAACTTCAAGATATGTCGACATCACGGACTTCACGGTATGTTCAGCAGCGTTTTAATACGAAACAGCAACATATCAGAATTCATTTATAGAGTTGCACAGACTTAATGGGAACTACGGTAATACAGTAGCAGCCGCGGTTTTTCTACGGTATACACTAAATACAAAAAAAAATTAATGCAGTGGCACTGCGGGCATAATGTCGACTTTTTTGCGGCGGGAGTTTGGATTTTTTGCTGTTTGAAATATCGCAGCAAGAAGAATCAATTTTGATCAGTGATGCGTTTTTTTCCATTTCCGTTTTCCTTCAATTATCAATTATCAGTCAGAAGTGCCCTTATAACAGCGCTACTTCAGAATAGCGACTGGAGTATCGATATTATGTCCTCCGGCAGAGTGTTCCAGACACGAGGTCCAGCATGTGTGAAAGTCTGGTTGGTTACTGACTGTCGAAAGGCTGACAGGTGGCACCATCAGTGCAATCCAATCGACGTAGCTTCTACATTTCATCTGGCATTTGTTATCTTTCACGTTTGCCGAACTGAGAGATTTTGCACGTAGGCCTACACTTAGTCACATGGCAATGTAGGCCCAGACACTAACATTATGCAGTGTGAAGGGCTCTCCTATTTGCTCATGTTAGTTGTAGTTTCGGAATTGTAAGGTCGCCGACAAATATCCTGTTTTACAAGAAAGCTTCGTGGAGTCTCGGTTGGGAACGGATGAAGACAAGAGATGAGAGATGCAGCACAGTTGGGATGTTGTCCCCGCGCAACCCTCTACTTCATGTCGCGTGTCGACGGATACCAAATACCGATGTCCGCTGGATGTCCGCAGACTCTTTTGTAGGCGTGAATATAATAGTCTATTTGTCAATCAATATCTGGGCGTACATCTTCACTGTTGTGTTTTGCACTGCATTTCCGTGATTCGTTGGAGCTGTTACGAAACGAAGTAAGCGTCAGGGTCGAGAATGCTTGGGACTTGGCCCCAGGCCTAGGCGACGCCAGAGGCGCATGGGCGACAGAATACATCAACAATGCGCCATTGAGTAGTAAATGGCAGCTACGCCCGCATAGTTCAGCAGGCATGCAACGTCTCGATCTCTGCAGCAAGCCACCTGCAGCGGCTGCTGCTGCTGCTGCGAGTGACGTCATAGTGACGTGTTATTACACGCGTCATTATAACAACGCCTTCTGTCATTCACGACATCGTCATTACACGGCCAATCAGCTTGCGTCATTCACTGAAGCTTCCCATCGGCTGAAAACAGACGACCTTCAAAACTGCGAACTTGCCAATGGCTAAACTACTATAGAAGCTGTTAGAAGTCTCAAACCTCTGCCGAAGATAGTAGAAAATGGTGCTGACATCTGATGAATACTATGGACTTCGTGCAGTAACGCGCGAGTAGGCTAATCGTATACCTTATAGTTGCTTTTGCTTTTCTAATTCTATTTTAATTATATTTCTGTCCGTTATTGTCTGTGTTTTATGGGCAGTATGTCTGAGTAAAATAAATGATTGATTGTTATTTGCTTTTTATATGATCTTAGGTCGTGTGCGTCGTATCTTGCACCTTCCCAGTTTGCGGTGGGGTCCAACTATTTGTAACCAAATTCTCCCACACCAGAAATTTTCATTTTGCTCCGGTTTTCACGCGCGAAAGCAGCTACTGCTTTCAGCGCGTCTTAGCCATCGCAATTCTGTCTGTCCGTCCGTCCGTCCGTCTGTCCGTCACACGGGAAGATCAGTCAAAAGTACTACAAGCTGGAATCACCAAATCTTCACCATCGGCTGCTTGGAAGACTCTAGTGTCAGAAACCGTAAACCTTTTCCATAAATTCTAAAGTGGTCACCCCAAATGAGGGCGCTAAATGAGAGGGGGTAGGTAAAATTTGCGATTTTTGGCTAATAAGTCGCTGTATCTCACTAACGGTGTAAGATAGGGCCTAGGTTACTATTAATCACTAACAGGAAGTCGTACACTGGCTCTCGATTGGCGCCAAATTCAATAACCTTGAATGACCTTGAACGCCAAAATAGGGGGTTTTATGGATTTTTTGGCGATTTCGGGCTGCGACACAAGTCTATATCATTCACAAGGTGGCGCCACGGAACTATCGTTATGTGATCTAGATAGAGAATTTGGTATTTGTATATTAACTTAGCGTGAACATCCCAATTTTCAGCTAAACTACTAAACCGAAACTGCTATAGACTTTCGCGCGTTTCGTGAGCATTAGTTCAAATTTCTTGTTTGCAAAGTGTCCACGACTTATCTGTTTGCGCATCTCTAGACAATATAATGCACTGTCTGTCTTCATACGTGATTTCGATTATGAATAGCACAGGTCTAGTGAATAACTCCGCGAAACATTGGCCGATTTTCTTTGTAATTTTTGGCATGCAACATTTTGACGAAACTTGGCGTAAATGACTATACACTGTGCCTCAAGTTACGCATTGCCCCATTTGCCCTGTTAAAGTCTCAATCACTATGAAAGGCTACTGATCAAATTAATTATTACCGTCAGGCGTCAGCTTCGTTGGTCGATTGGAAGTTCTGATTGACGCTCGAATGATGTCTGACCCGCAGGCGACTTCGTTGCTCTTGCGATCTTGTTTGTTTTTGGCGCTGACGACGTAGAACCATTGCCCTGTCATCGCCTCCAGCTCTCTGCCGACATGCACGCATGCACTTTACTTAAAGTAAACACTGGCTTTTATAAGGCGCCAACAGACTATAGTTCGGTTTTTACAAGAAAAGCCCAGCTAACGCAAAGGGGAACGCGCAACAGCGGTGCATGTTTGAAAAGCCCGGTGCGAACCTAGCAACGATGTTTCTTTTACATTCACAAATTTCCTACCCCCCTTTTACCTACCCCTCTCATTTAGCGCCCTCTCTCGGGGTGACCCCTTTCGAATTTATGGAAAAGCTTCACGGATCGTGAAACTAGAGTCTTCCAGGCAGCCGAGGTAAAAAAAATCGGCGATCCTACCTTGCATCGTTTTGGACTGATCCACCCGTGTGACAGACAGACAGACAAACGGACGGACGAACGGACAGAATCGCGATGGCTAAGACGCGCTGCAGCAGTAGCTGCTGTTGCGCGTAAAAAGTAAAGGTAAAGCTAAAGCCTAATAATCAGGTACTTGGTTTTGCTGCTTATATGACTTAGACTTTTGACCGCAAACGCTCTACGATATCGGAAATGGCAGCTGATTAGCATGAGCTAATGACACCTCGCTATGCACATGGTGCAAAGCGCATCATGAACGCCACGGTAAGGTTGCCTGTCCCTTCCTAACGTTGATATATCGTGGCCGTATAGGTTTATTATTGCACGAGAAATTAGCTTAAGATGTTCACTGCCCGGAGCTCCAACATCGACGACTATAGTAGCAGAAACATCTCCAAATGTTGGGTGGAATAATCGCCAATTCGAGACCCGTACATCAAACTATTGCAGCACATAATAACGTGTGACGTCACGCGGAAGCAAAGCCGCAAACACAAGCAGCATCGCACGGTGTGGCTGCGACTGCACGGCACTTGCGTTCATTTTTAGGCCAATCACGCGACGCACTGCACCCCGACCCCCGACAGTATCCGTTCTTCGATCACAGAAGACGAGGCGATCAAGCTTATGCAAATCAAACCTTATACTGCTTATACACCGTGTCCGGAAAAAAGAGTTTACGGTATTTTCGACATATCTTTGACAAACTTAAACATATTTTCATAATTTTTGGCATGAGTCGTCCTGAATAATCACTTTGTTAAACTCGAAGATGTCGTTTTTATTGTATCAAAGGTGAAAAACGCTAAGAATGTTTCGATTAATAACTTTTACAAATTTGAACGTATGTTTATAATTTTTGGTAGGCAACATTAAAAAGTAACCCGCAACTGACACTGTACTGACAGTCCACTTTGTCCGAATACTGACGCCACTTTACCGTGTAAAATAAAACACTTCGTATTCTCACTTTACTCCATACCAAAATAAACAGAAATACAGAAAAATAGTCTTTTTTGCCTGTGGCTGCCTCATTTATCAGCAACAGTGACAAAACCTCCTATTAACTAACTTTTGACTCAACAACTTTTTACAAATCTACACTACCGCGACGCTAATGGGGTGTTTACACGATCTGGCAAACATCCAGCAAACTTCCAGCAAATGTAAACACCTTATAACACATGCTGCAGAAATGACGCTGCTCGCTGATAACGGCTGCTGCACAACGACGTTCCCATAGTGCACGCGACGGCCACATTTAACATGGCGAAAATCAAGATTAGGTTAAAAATTTTTGATAATAAGTAACTTATTTTATGCCATCCATGTCTCAAGCTTTTTACTGCAACTTTCTTTCAGTAGTTTTCCCGTTTTCGTATTGCAGAGGGTCATTTAGACGTTATCTTTCCGCGAAAATGGCACTTTCCATGACGTCACGATTACATTAGCTATACTCAGTAAGAAGTAAATTTTGAAGACAAGTTTTAGATGTTTTAGTAAAGCGTATCATTATGATAACGTGTGCCAAAAATTACAAAAGTAAATTTACATTTGTTCAACTTATTCATGAAAAAGTGTAGACTCTTTTTCCGGGCACGGTGTATATTTGTTAGTTATTCGATTATGGTACATGTACGACGTAGCTACAAAGCGTGGAAAAAATAACCGTCGACTGCGTGTCGTTAGGCCATATTACTGTAGGCTTACAGTAATTTTAAGCGAAAATTTTGAGAGCATGTTGCCGACATGGTCAAGTTTTTTCCCTTCACAAATTATTAGTTTGCAGATTGTGTTTAATGTTGTTATACAAAATGCGTTTTTAAACTTGTAAAACGTTTTTCTATTACATCTCGTATATACAAGCATATATACTGTATATACTGGCAAGCGGACGTACAGTTGTTTGAAGCAGAGCGAGCAGATCCATCGTTTCTGCGGCAGCTGCTGACAGCACTTGTCACAAACGCGATGGCTGCAGCGTGCGCAGACACGAGCGACGTTCAACAGCCAGACGAACTTCTTGCTGCACCGAGAACACTTCTTCGACGCGTCGTCATGGTTACCGCGTATCACTCCGCGCATGCGCAGCTCTCGCATCTCACGTTTTATCTGACTGTCAACCACAGCGGCAACGACGACACAGGTTTATGTCTCCGCATTCACTACTAGTATTGTCCGTGCGCCCGTCCGTACGTCTGTAATTTCGCATGCAGGCTCCTAACAAAAAAGTAGAAGCAGTTGGCGTGAACGTTCTTCGTGGCAACAATAACGGTTTGCGAATGTTCAGTTAGAAAATTAAAATTAGAAATCAGTCAACGGACGCCAAGAAAACAGCACGAAATTATAGCATATCGCGTAAAACTTGACACCTTTGATTTTTGACGTTCATTATTGTTGTTCACAATTTTGGCAAACAAAATTTGCAGAAGTGAAGTGAAGTGTATGCTATACTGAATGAGCGTCACTAAGGTGGCAAAGAAGACCGGTTTCGTTCGGTTTTTAATTAGAGCGGAACAGTTACGACGACACTGCAAAGACTTGAACACTTGGATACTGACTTAATTCTGGTCTGCTCCTTCTGACGAATGGCGGCGTCTCTATCGAGCACGGCGACGATAAGCTGGCGCTCGGCTTCAGTGAGGTAGTCGAGATTGACCAGCTGCTGAGCGTCCTGGTACTGCTGCTGCTGCAGCTGCTGCTGCTGCGATGATAACTTTGACGTCATTGTCTCACCACGTTTGCAGCGCGTTCACCCGGCATCTGCGCCACAAATTTATTACCTGCAAACCGCCGCAAGTGCTGTGATAACAGCAATGAAGTCGAGTTTATTACGTGTTGATCACGCGAAAACAAACTAACCATCCAGCTTTTACAGCATCATGAGTTAGTTGATCAAATATTTACTGATTTTCGATGCAGGCATACCCAGTAGTAGGCCTACATTTGCAATCTTACAAAATGATTACTAGCACCCCTACATAGTAATAGCAAAGATAGCGTAGCCAAAAAAACACTGAAATGTGTTTGGATCATTAACGATCACCTTATTGCAAATTTACCGATGAGTACCAGTGAAATGTGACTTGGTGGTGTAACGGTAGCGGGCCAGACTGTTGACCGAAAAGTCCCCGGTTCGAATCTCGCCCGGTGCACTGCCAGGTAACGACCTTGGGCAGGTTGTTCACACACATGTGCCTCTGTCACCGAGCAGTATAATTTGGTACCGGTCAAAGGGCAGTGACGATCTTTTGGCTGGATAGGTAACCGCGGGTCTGGTGGAAGGTAATGGCAGTCTACCACCGGGTTTATAACCACGTCACCTGCGGGTTGACTGCCTACAGACCGGAATCAGCTCCCGCCCCCATACGCTTGTTATTGAGTATGGGATCCTTTACCTTTACCTGTACCTGTAAAAAAAATTCGAAAATCAATCAACATCTGATGCTTAGTGTTTTGTTTCACTCAGCATGATAGAGGAGATGTGATGATTATAACAACTTGCTGAACGCGATATAACTGTATGACCCAGTTAGTATAAGCTTGTATTATACGAGGGGCGCCAAGCTCTAGTGTATAAGCTATGGAGTGCTCACGAACACGCAAGCTATTCATCGATATATTCATAGATATGAGCAGTACAGCAGACAGCAGAACTACAGTAGACTGTAGTTCTGCTGTCTACTGTACTGCTCATAGGGACGCTCACAAAGACTTGTACCGCGTTACCCCCTATCACCACAATCACTAGAGTCTAGTCGCCGTAGTCGGCAATTCCACGAAAATACAAGCGACAAAATACCGCCGAAATACTTCCGAAAGTCGCAGAAGAAATAAATATAAATTGCGTAATATAATTCGAAATAAAAAGAAACATTTGAGAACGTTTTTTATGTCTCAGAATGTTAATAGGCCCTATATATACAGAGCCAACGTTAATTTATACAACGTAAAACTGATCCAAAATAATTGCTTATCAAGCAAGTTATTACAGCTCAAATTTGGCATAAATATGCTATCTGTAATAGAATAAAAATATGTCGAGCAAATTCGAAATATCTATACGTCTCCGAAACTTTTTGATGAGAACCTCATTGATGCAGCAATCGCGGATCCATTCGATGAAGATGAAGGACAGTGGCGCTAAACCAAACATCACTCGAGAACGGCAGGGCCACAAAGGGGACGAACAAAGATACAGCGAAAAATAAAGCCTCTATTTAACAGCAATAACTGATGCAGATGGGATGCTCAGTGCCCGTAAAAATTAGACTCCAGTAAATAAACGGGCGAGATGAAAAACAACAGGCGCGAAAACAGGCAGTCAGCGATAAATCAATAATAAACGCGTTACAAACTCCACCATAGCAATGGGAGCATCACGTAAACAAAAACTATCTCACACTGGCTATAGTCACACTTGTAATACGATCTTCTCCAGACATCCGCCAAAGCCCAAACTGCACTGCTTCGATTTGTTGTAGACTTGTTGTACAACAAGTCCACAATACATCGGAGAATGGAGTTTGCACTTAAAGCCATAATTACAAGGTGCGCCCTAAAAGTATCCCCCTAAAGTTTTTCGCTGTTAAGTAAGTAAGTAAACGTCTTGAGTGACAGCAAGTACCTAGCGATATTGTGAACAGTCATCGCGGTCTGCCATTGTGATTGGCCTCGAGCGGAAGTCATTTGTATCTTCGAACTGTTACAGTGAACCGAGACGAATATTATTGATGGATTTCGGAAGAAGTGGCACACATTTGCTGATTGTTTTTGGACGTTTTCTCTGCCGGACTGAAAGTGACAGGTGCGCCCGATTTCTAGTCCTTGTTCTCTTTTAGTTTGTCCTATTGCTAGGGTCTTTACTGTGTTTCCGTCTTGATATCAAATTGATGTATCTTCCCTTATTAGTCGGGCGGTCGGCTGGGTCTACTTAATTCCCCTATAGCTGTCCGGACCCTTCCACTGACCGTGGACGAGCCCTGGGCGTAAAATAGTCGGGGAAAATCCTAGTGGAATCTTCCTGTCGGATTGTAAACACACATAGGCCCACCGCTATGGACGATCATCCTTACTACTTAAGACAGCAGTCTAATGTACAACCAGTTACCACAGTAGGCCCTACCTATCGCTAGCAGCAGTATTGTCAGTATAGCTATCCAGTTTCCAGCAGCACTAGGCACACCCCGATCCCTACATTGGTTATACACCGACATGGTTACCGGTCCGCAGAATATGTTTCACATAACAGTACTCTCATTTTTGTTTCTTAAAAAATCAAAACATTGGAACGGTGAAATCGCGGATAATCTGCGTTTACATCGTATGCAGTCAAACGAATAATCACGGCTGGCGAAACTTTATCTTCCGTTGTGGCAGCTGTTGCTGTGACGCGCTTTTTATTTGTCACCTGAGGACTTCGGCGGCGAATATGTTTTATGCAAAGCGCGGTTTTGTCACCATGCTAATATTGTCCGTCCGTGTGTAACGCTAACGTATCGTGATTCGTAGCCATGAAGATTGAGCTACGTGCAAAGTAATTAGGCCTACGCAAATAATTAGCGCACTAGTATCCCCAACAGCGTCCAGCGCAGCGTCATAGATACTAGGGATAATTTCACAAATTTCTGGAGAAATGAATCGCCCGCGGCGAATTTCTTCAATAAGCGATTTCGTAAACACGTGACACCATTTTCGAAAGTAGGTCAAGTAATATAAACAAAGCAGAGGGCGTGGCAGGTACACGTTATTGCTACGCATTCACGCAGGTTTTGGGCAGTTAATGTTTGTATACGAAGTTGAAGGAAGTTGTATATATTTATGTGTGTATGAAAGCAACACGTATAGTTGAAAATAGTTCTCATGAGGCTGTACAGCAAATAGTAATATTAGCATGCAATAACGTCTACCTGCCGAATGGCACGATAGGGCCTATCAACCAGGGCCGGATTTAGGGGAGGGGCGGGAGACCCGGGGCCCCAGGCCTTTCACCAACAGGGGGTCTCCCACCAAACCCCTCAATTTTTAAAACCCTGTAATTCGATAGCCAATCCTGGCTTGCATAACTTTTGCTACCACTTTTGCCACTGGGCCCCAGGCCTCCCACCAGCTAAATCCGGCCCTGCTATCAACGATCAGGCGGTAGGCCTATGGATGAGTGATCTGGATTTGGTTCTGTGTGAGTGTGACAGACCTGTCACTCAGAGAACTGGCTAGATCAGTACCATCCTTCAGAAGCCAGCTCAGCCCGTATGTGTGCACACTTCATTGCCGCAGTATCCAGCAGGAGATTGGCAATTATCATCCGGATCCAGATCCAGTTGCCTTGACCCCAAGGCCTACCATACTTCACCATATTTTCAAAAGTGTCAGGAAACTCGTGTCTTATGTGCAACATAAGCTTATAACGCTGCTGTCACGAAAACACCACACCAACCACACCGGGCACTAAAATCAGATCAGATCACTAAACCAGTTCTAATCTTAACCCTGACCATAACCACCTACCCTAGCCCTAATCTTCATCTTTTATACTTGATCTGATCACATTTATTGCCAGCGTGCTGAGTAAATAGTTGATACAGCTGGTGCAGAGGCCCGCCATTCTGACGGGTGGTTAAAAACCTGATTTAGACGAAATTTGTAGATGACGAAACCGTACATATTAAATGCTAAACTAAATCCTTAACTGCCGTGGCCTTTCGTAATGGCAGCTCTTCGGAATGTTGTGGATCCTGGTTGCATCGGCCTGTATCCGAGACCTAGCGTTTATTCGGGACATGGCTTCTGTTGGAAATTTTACAGTATAGGCAGTCAGGCATCGTTCACTTTCATCCTGTAACCATTTCGGAATGCTGATTTGCCAG
>Ga0209367_1004680_pt1 | contig 18941 bp, 14 predicted proteins | sample WorMetLIZISLAND2_FD_187412 | JGI IMG/M metagenome (GOLD analysis project Ga0209367, IMG submission 187412) | Marine gutless worms symbiont microbial communities from Max Planck institute for Marine Microbiology, Germany - Olavius geniculatus... ... | reverse complement strand
CGTCGTCCACGGGCTTCCAGAAATTTGTAAACTTTCAATGCAGAATCAGATTAGAGCACGGCTAGAAAAATTAACTTGAAAAACCTAGTGAATTAATTGAATTAAGAGAAAGAGGACTGGATGATGCTTGTTTAGCCTATGTCAAGGCCGTTGGAGATTCAAACTGTTGAGAAAATTTGGACTACTGTCTCTTCGAACCAGTGTGCCCTTTGGACTAGTGAACTGTCCTCTAAAATTCTGTGACTCTCAGAAAATTTGGTCCCTAGTTAGGCAGCAGCACTGGATAGCGAGCAGTCATGATCTGGTGTTTATCTTGCTAATCACATAGCTCAAGCATGGAATGCGAACAACAGCACCAATTCGTAGCAGTTTGCAGTGTCATCATGGTAGGGAAGGCGACATTACACCTCCAAATTTTGGTCTGTCCAAAAATTTTATTCTTGTCAAAAAACACAAAAATTGGAACTAAAATCCACACTCTGTGAAAAATTTAGAGGTAAAATAAAAAATTCTGAGCACACACATTTCGCCGGTCAAAAATTCTCCAGCTGTCCGTCAGAAAGTTGCAACTTCTTGCTTCCCCACTTCGACAATCTTTAACCTACAACACTGCTGATGGTTTCTCTGCACTATGAACATACAGTAATCAGTTGTCTGTCAACATCGATGTAGTCAGTAACAGAGCAACGAGTGATGAACGAGCAGCAGCCGTTACAAAGATTAAATATTCAATTGTCAGTCGTTTGACAAAGAAGATCTATCACTGGATCACAATCGTCATGTTGCATCCAACGTCCCTGCAAAAACAAACAGCTAATTATTCGCTATAAATGTACTGCAAAAACAATATCAAATTATCAGACAATTCCCTGATGATTCGCAACACTTGTGACCATTTCAACTGGTACTCAACTAAAACCTAAACCCTAGCACTAACAAAAATATAACAACTTGTAGATATAAATATTAGATACCGAAATATAAGGAAGCAAATAAGCTAAGATAAGCCCACCAAGATAAGTAAAATTTCTTTTACCGAAAATCGTTTGCTTAAATTTTTGTGTATTCTGATTCTAATCACAAAAGTACTATTTTCTTGTACTTCGTAGAACAACAAAGCAAAACAACAAACACATGAAGGAAGGACCCAAGGATGCACCAAAGTATGCAATTTTGCAATGCACAAAAATAAAAAAACAAGTAAATTCAGCAAAGCTCATGAGACACGCGACAGCATTAGCAGTTCCTATTTGCAGGTTGTCTTGATCTATCTCTATCCATTTTGATGCAATTCACTCTTAAAATCTATGCCACAGCCACAAAATGCAAAAAAACACTAAAACCCCTATTTTAAAAGTTCAAGGTCATATAAGGTCATCAATGTTCGCACCAATAAAAAGTTTGTCACTGTTGCTTGTTATGACAAGCAGCATGTCTCTGCCTATCTGCAACCGTTTTCATGCTAAACGGGTGGTAAAATAACCACTTTTAGGAGGGTAGCCATCTTCGACGCACACCTACGCTGGCCTCCTTGAACCTAGGGGGTCGGAACTTGAACTGCTAAAATCTACGTTTAATGCTGAAAATTTCACATGCAGGTTGTCTTGGTCTATCTCCAGCCATTTCGTCGCAATTCAGTGTTGAAAATATTTTAATATGTGTTGCATTCAAAAATTGTGAAAAATTCACTAAAAACCCCTTTTTGGGGGTTTAAGGTCGTTCAATGTTGATAAATCTAAAAAGCCTGTCACCAGTGCTTGTTATGATAAGAAGCATGTCTGTACCTATCTGTAACTATTTTAACACTATATGAGCCAATAATGGCAAAATAATGTCTTTTTAGGGGGTACCCCTCTTTGACGCCCTCGTTCGAGGGGAATCCCTTCACCCAGGGGCACAAAATTTTGTCACGATAAACTAGAGTCCTTGGGGCAGCCCACAGTGAAGATTTCGTGATCCTAGCTTGCACCGTTTTGATACAGATCACGAGTGTGACAGACCAACAGACGGACAAACGGACGGATGGACAGACAGACGCCCAGACGATGGCTAAGACGCGCAAAGCATTTTGCTGTCGCGCGTAAAAAACTGAGCAGTAAGCACCATATCCAGCCGTACCCATCCAGATACAATTTCATTGGTGATATGTCCATTTCAATCTGTGACGCCAATCCTAGGCCCATAGAAATCTTAATCCACCCATGGACAATGCTTGGAAAATCTAGCAAAATCCAAGCAGTACAAAAACAACCTGGGTTAAAAAACTTGACTCAGATTTTTTAATTGTAAAACCCGATCAGTTCATCTTCCTCCCAAGATATACCAATGACAAAAGTTTGGAATAATTAAAGCTATGAAATCTAATGATTACTCTCACAATTAATCACTGGAAAATTGTAAAAATAAATAAAAATGTAACCATGGAATTTTGACTAGAAAAACATCAATAAAAACACCATAAAGTATTACCCGGTATACACAAAGACATTATGAAAAGCATCTGAAATCATCTCCATCAAAAGTCTGTTTTTTAGTCTACCTATTGGGCTAAAAACACTGGGTACCAGTGCATCTGTGGGAGCTCAGTAACTGAAAAAGTTGCTAATTAAATAAGAAAACGCATTTTCTTTGACAATAACCACTCTTAGCTTCTAATCAACATTAAAAATTAAATTAATCATTAATTTCTGCAAAGCACACTATTAGCAAAAATTCAGTTCTACAGTTTTAGTGACTGTGCATGAGGCAAAAGTAGACTTACCTTCAAGGAATGCTAAGGCATCGACACCATCAACAGCCAGCTCTGAAACAAAATCAGAAATCATTATAAACTGATGACACAGAACAATTCACCAATGTCTGCATTTTTTCTATCTCAGAAGCGACTCACTTTGCAATGTCCGACTTATGAAGTTATTTACATTCATTTTTACGCGCGAAAGCAGCTACTGCTTTCAGCGTGTCATAGCCATTGCAATTCTGTCCATCTGTCACACGGGTGGATCAGTCAAAAACGGTGCAAGCTAGAATTACCAAATCTTCACCTTCAGCTGCCTGGAAGACTCTAGTTTCAGGAACCGTAAAGCTTTTCTATAAATTCAAAGGGGGTCACTCAAACGAGGGCGCTAAATGAGAGGGCGGTGGGCAAAATTTGTGATTTTTGGCCAATAAGTCGCTGTATCTCAGTAACGATGCGAGATAGGGCCTAGGTTACTATTAATCACTAATAGGAAGTCGTACACTGGCTTTTGATTGGCGCCAAATTCAATGACCTTGAATGACCTTGAACGCCAAAATAGGGGATTTTATGGATTTTTTTGGCGATTTCGGGCTGCGACACAAGTCTATATCATTCACAAGGTGGCACCACGGAACTATCGTTATGTGATCCAGATAGAGAATTTGGTACTTGTATATTAACTTAACGTGAACACCCCAATTTTCAGCTAAACTACTGAACCTGAACTGCTATAGGCTTTTCGCATGTCTCTTGAGCATTAGCTCAAATTTCTTGTTGATCATTTAGTTACCAGTAATGCAGCAAGCCCCTTCCCATCACATTGGGTCGTGGTTAGTCTGGACAGCATTGTAGGCTCCTCAGCTGGGCTTAAGACACATGCATTAAAAAGCCTGAGAATGCATGAAGCGGTATAAATTTCGTTAGTTTTCATTACAAAAAATTTGAGCTAATGCTCATGAGACGCGCGAAAGCCTATAGCAGTTCCAGTTCAGTAGTCACCCATCGCAGTACTAACCGGGCCTGGCGTAGAGTAACTTTGTTTCAGTCAAAACGCGTTACCAACTACGTCACACCACCAACGCCAGTACCGTGGCGCCACCTTGTAAATGATATAGACTTGCGGAGCCCGAAATCTTTTAAGTCTTTGACGCCCGCCTGCGCCGGGCTCCATGAACCTAGGGGATCGGGACTTAGACTGCTGAAATCTACGTTTAATGCTGAAAATTTCATACACAGGTTGTCTTGGTCTAACTCCAGCCATTTCATCGCAATTCAGTATTGAAAGGTGCGCAGCATCCAAATATGCAAAAAATTCACTAAAACCCCTTATGGGAAGGTTCAAGGTCATTCAAGGTCATCGATGTTGATAAATTTTAAAAGCCTGTCACCAGTGCTTGTTATGACAAGCAGCATGTCTGTGCCTATCTGCAACCGTGTTCACGCTACACGAGATAACTGTGGTAAAATAACCACTTTTTAGAGGGGGTAGCTGTCTTTGACGTACGCCGTACGCCTGCGCCGGCCTCCTTGAACCTAGGGGATCGGGACTTGAACTGCTAAAATCTATGTTGAATGTTGAAAATTTCATATGCAGGTTATCTTGGTCTATCTCCAGCCATTTTGTCGCAATTCAGTTTGAAATGTGCGCTGCATCCAAAAATTGCGAAAAATTCACTAAAAACCTCTTTTTGAGGGGTTCAAGGTCGTTCAAGTTCATCAATGTTGATGAATCCAAAAAGCCTGTCACCGGTGCTTGTTATGATAAGCAGCATGTATGTACCTATCTGCAACCGTTTTCACATTATTCGAGCCAATAACGGCAAAATGACGTCTTTTTCAGGGGGGTACCCCTCTTTGACGCCCTCGTTCGAGGGGAACCCCTGCACCCAGTGGCACGAAATTTTGTCACGATAAACTAGAGACCTTGTGGCAGTCCACAGTGAAGATTTTGTGATCCTAGCTTGCACTGTTTTGATACAGAGCACGAGTGTGACAGACGGACGGACAGACAGACAGACAGACGCCTAGACGACGGCAAAGACGTGCGAAGCATTCTGCTTTCGCGCATAAAAATTATACACTAAAAAGTATCAGCTGCAGGAAACTGTTGGGCCAACTGCAAGAAAGATGTGTTGAATCATCATTGCTAGCATGTAAATTTCTTTTTCCAAAAATCTTTATTCCGAAAATACAAAATTTGAGGTTGAAGTAGAGCATTTTGTGGAATTTATGAGCAAAATAGAAATTGTAAGCATCTACATACTATCCTCTGATGGGAATTTGTACTATGCATAGGAAAATCAATTTCCTGCCCCCAACTTATAAACCCACAACACAATATACAACAACATGTATATAGTGTAACAGAAAGAATTATGACAAGAATATGTGTACCAAGATCTCGAGGCTGCAATGTCTTCCTCTTGCTCTGCGTTGTGTAGGCGTAAGCTTCTTTGGTGAGCTCTTGAACAAAAAGCTCCTGCAAGGTACCAAATATTCAGTATACAACATCTTACTTACCCTGTAAATAGACTAGTTAAGCTACGGAACTTGCTACCTGATGATGTTGTATCGACATGTAGTGTTAGTAGTTTCAACAGACGTTTAGATTTGATCTGGCGTGGTTTTAGTTTGTATTATGATTACAAATCTGTCATCTAGTACCAGAAGTCAGTGTAAAAGCAGTATTAGTTCAGTTTTTGTTGATATTTGTGTTAAAGTTATCTACTGTGAATAGAAACAGAGACCTTTGGCTTGCTTCCAGCTATTAGCTATTCGTTTATGATGATGATGATGATGATGATGAATGTGGTCTCACAGATGCTGGTCATCAGCTTTTACTTGAGCCTATCAGCAACAGGGTCAAATGCCAATAAACACCAATGAACGCCAATTTCATTCCCACTAAACTATGACCAACTACAATATATGGTCATCCCAATATATCCATGTTTATCGGCATCTATCCTAGTTAAACTAGGAAATTAGGATCATCAGTGTTTATACTAGTTCACTGGAGTCAAAAATCAAAATCACAGTATATCATCACAAAATTGGCCACGATTAATAAATGGTGATATGTTACCAAATCGTGAGACTTGGCAAAATTGGCAAGAAATTGGACCTGCTGAAATTGTCTGTCCGATAGGTTTTAGTTGCTGATTTACTTGGAACCAGGATGAACTGGAATACACTAAGATGGTCAGGATGAACTGGGATTTTGTTGCAATTTTCGAAATGTTCACAATCGAAAAAAAACAGCATCTGTGGGACCGTGAGATTACAACAGAACATGTGTAACATTTGCGATTTGATCACGAGGATACACAGATTTCAGTGGCAAATTTTCAATAAGTCCATAGACCAGTTTGTCAAATTCTATGGCCTGCCGCAAAAAGTTTTGCTGATTCTGTCGTGTCCTATTTATGAAGTAAACTGAGGAATATTTTTTGATTATTTAATGTACAAAACCGTCTGCCACTCTGTGTACTTACGCAGCAAAACGCTCGATATTATTGACAGCCGTACATTATTAAAATGCGGGCATGGACCGGACTTTGTGGTCCGCAAATTACCCGCCGACGATCCGCAAGTCCGCATTTTACCAGTGCCCAACGGTGTTCGATATTTACCGTAGCCTTGGCTATTAGCACGACGGCATCCGAGCTGGCTAGGTTTACGTCACTGTCAGTTTTTATTATCGTTTTAATTCTCGTCAGCGGAAATTTCAGCAGACGTTCCGTTCTATCCGGTTGTACGCTGCTGTCGACATTGTTTTCTATCACTTTTTCAACGGTTTCTGTCACATCTTCGACAACAAGACTTTTATTCGCTCCCGCCATATTTATTACAATAAATAAGTAAACTAACCGTGATCTCGAATCTCGAAGCATTAGCCGACCACTTAAGTAACGGTCCAGCTATTGGCATGATTGTCGTCGTCTGTCCGTCTGCCTGTCTGTCACAGATGTATTGTAGCTAAAGGGTAAGTCGTAGGGGGTCGGCGATGGTACCATCGGATAGGGCACCATACTGTAGCGACTTCCTAAGACTATATCCTGTGAGCGAGTGTCAATATAGTAACCGTGTCTCCACCTGAAGAGGTTTGGCCGCAATTTATTTTCAGTGGAAAGTTTCAAACTTTAAGTGGCCATATCTCTGAAACGATGAGAGATAGAGCTAAGGTTACTATATTAATCACTAACAGGAAGTGGCAGCGAACCCTTTCAGGTGGCCTAGCCTAAGTGCATGACAATCATCGACCTTTGATGACCTTCAAGTCTCCGACATCCAGTACTGTCTGCTATCCTAGCAACAGCTGGGCTTCTTGTATAACCTAATCTGATGTAGTTTCAACTGTTGCTCATTGGCAACTTACTTGCAAAAGCATAAGCCTGCACTCTGCAGGCCCGTAGCTATTAAGGGTCTTGCGGGCTGAAAAGTGAAGATACCTTATAATGCGTTGGTCTGAAGCAATGTTTGAATTGCGGGAGAGAGGTTGGGGGACTAAACCCCCCAATTGTTTTCCCAACCCCCTAACACATTGTGAAATAATTTGTACTTGGGGGGGGGCGGTCAGCTACACTATATACATAATTTTCATCACAATTTTGGTCGGCCTCTAACCATTGAAAAGTTCAACCCCGAGCTAATTTTTCACAATTCAAACACTTGCCTGAAGACCCCTAACGTTCACAGGGTTCCCACTCACTGACAAAAAATCCAGGACTTATCCAGACTTCTCGATCAGAACCCCTATGAAAAATTTGACAGGACCTTTTTGTGGCCCACAAATGTTTAAATATAACGTACTGGCATCACAGATTCAAAAGTAGGGGATTACCATCTGCGAGAGAAGAAAGAAGAGAAAAATTTCCACGTGTGCATAGAAAAAATGCATAATTTTCAAGAATATTTTTCCAGGACTTTCCAGGACCTTGAGCTGTAATTTCCAAAACTTTCCAGAACCATAGTGATTTTCCAGCACTCTCCATGTCCTAAAATTTTCAAGAAAAAATCCAGGACTTTCCAGGAAACGTGGGAACCCTGGGTTCAAAAGTTCATGAATCTCATTGCAATAATTCAATTCTTTTTTCTACTAAGCCTACTCAACATATGTCCCTTTGTCTGCACATAAAAAAGTTTGATTTTTTCAGTCTGGGGGATTTTGTTTATAGGAATAACATCCGGAGGGAGTCTGTATAGGATAATACAAATGTCCTACGGCATTATATCCATTTTACACCTATGCAAATATCGAGTCCAAAGAATTTTGTTTGCGGATTATGTCTATGAGATGTCCAGTGAAATTTTACCAAAAGTAACCTTCCCTGAAAATGTTAGGCAAATCTGTAACCCTTTCTGTAATTTTGCTAACAAAGTTCTTGCCCTATCTCGCAACTGTGAAAACAAGAAATATGAGCTAATGCTAACGAGGCGCGAGAAAGCCTATATAGCACTTCCTGTTCGCAAACTGTCAGTCTATCTCCAGCTGTTTTCACGGAAGACTGGCCAACAAGTCAACAATGGTAAAATAACAACTTTTACAGGGGTACCACTCTTTGATGCCCTCGTGCGCAGGTCTCCTTGAATGTAGAAAATCGAGACTTAAACCGTCGAAATCTACGTTCAATGCTAAAAATTTCACATGCAACTTGTCTACGTTATCTCAATTGGTTTCAGCGCAATTCGCTCTTGAAAAGTGTCTCGCAGCCAAAATCACCAAAAAATCCATAAAACCCCTATTTAAGCGTTCAAAGTCATCCAAGGTCATTGAAGTCGGTGGCAATCGAGAGCCAGCGTATGACTTCCTATTAGTGATTAATAGTAACCTAGGCCCTATCTCACACCGTTATTGAGATTCAGCGACTTATTGGCCAAAATCGCAAATTTTGCCCACCCCCTTTCCTTTAGCGCCCTCATTCGGGGTGACCCCCTTCGAATTTACGGAAAAGCTTTACGGTTCCTGAAACTAGACTTCCGGGCAGCCGGCAGTGAAAATTTGGTAATTCTAGCTTGCACCATTTTTGACTGATCCACCCGTGTGACAGATGGACAGACAGAATTGCGACGGCTAAGACGTGCTGAAAGCATTAGCTGCTTTTGCACTTAAAAATGTGGTCCAGGTGATCTTGACCTTTGACCTATGTCCTTCAATAGTTTTAGAGGTTGTCAGTCAAGGTACACGTTCTTGCGAAATGTCATTAAGTGATGCACAATGGTTTACAAGTTACGGTGTTGACAGAGATAAAGCGACTAGAAACTTAGCAATAATGCTAAAACCAGTATACTGCATCGCTACCGGGGACAGTAGTTAACAAATCAACTCTTATACAAACGTTCATAAATAACTGCAACTCGGCAACTGATGAACTATAAGTCACAACCACTAATTAACGATAGCATTAGAACTAGAAACAATCGGAGATCTCAGCTCTTTGTCGAAAATGGTGGTGCCACCTGGTGAATGCAAAAAAGCGTTTAACACAGCTGCTATTTCCAAATGGCTATTAAACTGTGAAATGGGCATAACCCAGGATCAAGCCAATCATCAAAATAATTAAATAAATAAAATTAAACAATTAAAATGTCAAAATGATTAATCTGAATGACCAACAAATTAACAGCACTGGAAAATAAACGAGAGTAAGCCTATATATGCCCAAAATGTTGGCAAAATGTCACTACTCGGTGGCTTATAGCACATTTTAGCGAACAGGCAACTTAACTACACTGTATGCAAAATTCCACACAGTGTCTATACGTCAAACAACGGCTACACGTCAATGCATATAAAGTTAAGGGGACCAAAGTTGCAATATTCCAGCAGACAACAGCAAATTTCTGAAAGTGAAGATTAGGCTATACAAGTGCTCAAAATGTCGTATTTGCCCAGAGGCCTATATTCCCACAAAATTGGGAATTTCCAGGCCCGCGTTTTGTAAGCCCCTATTTGTGAAATACAATTTGCAGATGAAAAAAACATTCTGACAGCCAAGGAATTACGGCACGTAATTTACGGGTGCTCAGAATTTCAATATTGCCTCAAGATTTCTGCAAAATGCGGCAAAATTTTTAGAACTAAATTTTCTACTTCGTGAAAAATGCTGCAAAGAGAACAGCATTTTTGAACAATTTGAAATTTATCAAGGGGGCAGGGTCATTCCCCCCCCTTTCCACTGCTCCCCCCTCTGTGCCAGGGTGCTACTGTGGCTTGATCTCGAGGTGCTTGGCCTTGGGGTTATCGAAGCGATCCATGGTCTGGATGCTGTAGGTCATGTCGATGGCAAAGACCAGCATGACAATGACGAATAACATGAGGATGATGCCGGCCCACAGCGGTGGAGTGAAGAACACTGCCGTCGTAGAGACTGTGTCACTGAACGTGTTCCTCCGCGAGAACGCTTCCATCTGTCAGTCAAACCATCAACCCATAGATCAGTCATAGACTGACACAGTGGCTTCTATCTCCTCCAAATCTAAAATCTATATCGGGCACAACTTCGCCGAACTTCCATCCCCATTTACCTCCCCCTTTAGGCTCCTTTCTCTTTCCAGGGGAGAAGTTTTGTTGATGGGGTAGATTTAAAAAATAAGGGGGAAGTTTGGTTAAAGGTGTAGACTGCGCAGTGAAAACGGGGGGAGTTTTGATCTCCCCCTTCCATTTTTCAAACCATCAATATGCGAATCAATCACCGACCAACCGACAGGCGTGTGAGGTTTTCAAAATATGACTTCGGCTCGGTTTTCGGTTCGGTTTTGAAAAACAAATCGTGATTTTCGGCTTAGTTTTCAGTTTTTAAACCGCGTTTTTCAGTTAGGTTTTTGATTTTTAACATCTGCTGTTTTGTGTGTAGTATACAAAACTGCCATAGCCTACAGCAGATTTCAAATTTGCACTGCTACCGTCGTCCATGGTAGCCATCTTTTACTCTGCGTATGACGTCAGAAATTACGCAGACTACTTCGCATGCCGACTGTTGTAGGCCTAGAGGTCCAACTAATTCTCGGTCTAAATGTTTCAAAACTAAGCTTATAGAACAAGCTACTTTGACTGACATGAAAAGTGTAAATACCATCTAAAAACAGATGGTTTGGTTTCTTAAAATCCGAACTGCGAAAACCAAGTCAACTTTTTCAAAAATTTAATGTCAGTTAGGTTCGTTTAAAAAAGAACGAAAACTAAAATTTTCAACGAATTCCGCACACCCCTACGAACGACAGACCGAGCAACTGACCAACTGACTAAATCAATCTGTCTGTGATCCTAAGGTTCGATAATCAAAAAGTTTGACAGTCTGAAGGTGTATATTGTCACATGCATTTTCACCAGTCTCTAACCCTAACCCTAACTATAAATGTTAACCATGGGCCCACCCCAAGGCACAGAGCTCTGAGAGTTGAGAGAAAATGTGGAGATTGAGTCAACATCTGTAGAAATGTACTCGGGAATTGAGTACTGAGGGCTTTTAAAAAATAAATCAATCAAACAATCGTGCCAGAGTTCCAGCGTGAAGAAACTGGTCGCTGAGATCAGCGCATATTTAAAGTGAGAAAACTGTCGCCCATTTGTTGATCAATAACTGAAGCTGAAAAGGTCTGATACTGGCATTTCTCACACAAGTCAGACTCCTTGCGAAGAGCACATTTACTACCAGGGCTAAAAATACCCCACTTTTTCTCAGAGAAACATAACCCGATGGGTTTAACTGTGTTTTGCTGGTTCGGATATCTTTGGCTTTTTAACAGAAAAGCTCGACTTACGTTAGCTGTTGATTTATCCGGGTTTTTACTTCCCCTGCAGAGCACACAAGGCTAAATATGTGTAGAATGTAACATTAATTAATAATACGCTGATCCAATGAAATGAAAACATCGTTTTGAAGTAATTTTCAGAGAAATATGTTGCGCTAGCCAAACTCACCTAAACATGCCACAATAACTGATGAGGTCAAGCTGTATTTGACCTCAAGGCAATAAAGCTAGTTAGCAACCCTCCTGCAGATGACGTCACAGTTACGAAAATGGCTGAAGCCATGAAAAGGCAAAATTGAGTACTTTAAACCTTATTTTTAGGACATTAATATGAATTTGCAACCAAAATATTAATAAAAATTGACAAATTAGCATTTGGTTAATCCAACTAGTACTTTATAACAGTTACGCAAAATGATGTAACTTGGACTTTAAGGTATCCGAAAACTTGCAATTTCGTTGGTTCGGATAAAGCTTAACACTAATCAAATATTCTGATCAGCAACAGGACACTAAAATTACAGTAGACTGATTTTGCATGGTTTTTGGGTGAGTTAATAAGGTGGGTTTACCCCCAGAAATCCCATCGCTTTTTGGGTATCTGTCCAGTTCTCTCAGCCCCCTTCGCTAACGCTACTGCTACTACTACTACTGGCCTGTAGGTCATAGAAGAGTACAGTGATGGTGGACTTGGCTTCAAGTGAAGTGCCGGTGTAGCCCAGCCAATGTTTTCTGGAGTGAAATGAAGATCCAACTGGAATGGATGGTATGCCGGACACGTGGACATCAAATGAAGTCACTTCACCCGAAGTCTGTACGAAGGTGATTCGCATGGCAGACACACGCCAGTGATGATGATCTGTCAGTTCGACCTTCATTCTATATGCAACAGCAATCTAGTGATACTACTACTACTACTGCTGGTACTAGTGAGCTCTGTACGTACCATTGTACGGTACCATAACTAGTATGAATACAATTGCAATTACTTTTACTACGACTACTAGGCTACTATGACTACAACTTGCAGAATGCATCACAGACAAACAGACAGACAGAAAAACCAAAAACAATACTGTCGTCGCTACCACGGACAGGAAAAATGCTCATCCAAACATAATTTTAAATATACCTCAAATGTCCTCAAAATTGCATATACCAATCGAGTTGTCGCATAGAGCACATTCATTACAATGACTAAAGGCCAAGGCCAATTTTTTGTCCTCAATCTGTCCGAGTTCGAGGATAGTCATCAAGGACACCATTCTTAAATTAAACTTGACGAGCGATTCAGCAAATGAGGACAAACTGTTATCATCATACGAGATACGTTTCAGGAATTCCGAATTCGACAGGTTTCATTACAAAGCAGTCTAAGATATTACAAATAAAATAAGCCTGATGCAGTGGAGATCATTTCAGTGTTTATTTGTTTATATATGCAACACAGAAACTTGTTGAATGTGATGCATTGTTAGTTCTACAAGCAAAGACACGCTGCACGCAAGAACGTCGGTTTCAGTTGAAGCCAGAACGCATTATCTAGAGCTAATGCAGCTGATGCATGCGTGTCTGCCTACAACAGGAGCCTCACTCGTTGCTGCAGTAACGCATCAGCTCAAGATAGTGCGTTCTGGCACGCAAACACTGGCCGAAAGTGGCTAGAATTTGAACAGGGCAGTTCAGTCTGAATTCAAATGTAATAATCCAGCCTCATTTAGCCAAACTTTAACATTATCATTGTATTCAGCGGTTAATTGTTAATACTACGAATGCTTTATTGTTTCTGTCGCCTGTCTGGCTGAATTTACAGCGTGCTGCAAACTGTTTTTCGATTTTCTCGGTTTTAGCTGCGTGCGAGACAATGCGTTCTAGCTCTGAGCCCACGATATAACATTCTACAAGAACAACAACAAGAACAACAACAACAACTACTACTACTACTACTGCTGCTACTGCTACTACTGCTACTGCTACTACTGCTACTACTACTACTACTACTACTACTGACTGTAAGGTGATTGACTTGAGGTTGACATAGAACATGCTTCGCTGATAGTTACACGTCATATTCACCGTACACACTCTGTATGCATACCATCAGCACAAACACTCATACGCACTAGCATTATCATTATCCTCGTTTAGTCAATAAATTAACAAATGGATGTTGCACAAATAAATTATATTGTCAACTTGCAAAACATAAGAAATCTCAGGCCGTTTATGATCTCTTATGTTGTACAATATAACTGTATTTTTAGATCAGTTTCTCTCATTTCGTTTTCATTTCGTTTAAAACATTTAAGATTTTCTTAGTTTACGGATATGTGTTAAATTAAACAGATATCTTGTTCTGTGAGTTTTCAAGTGCAAATTCATATTCTATAGTATTGAATCGCAAAACAAATTAAAAGTAATTAAAAAAAAGTGAAATCGGTCTCATCAGTCAACGCAACTTCTCATTACTGTTCGCAATATGAGAGTGGCAATTTGCAATGCTTGCTTCGGTCAGGTGGTTCTGGAACCGTACATCTGACACAATGTGTTGTTCTTGGACACCACATATTGTACCTGCTAAATAGACCGACGCAAAAGATTTCCATCTTAACGGAAGACCATAGCTTCTCACGGAAAACCCATCTTAGAGCTGTGGAGCATCACCTGCCATGTGGAACCTGCCATCAGATACAGGTGAACGTGCCCTTCCTTAACACTGCAGCCAGACAGGCCAGTACTTGATCTACATACCCCAGAAATTTGGAAGGCTGATTTGACCTTGGCACTAATTATATACCTAGATGGTTTAGGCTTATCTGTCCACAGACAGTCATCCATCCAAGTAATAGACTACTAGTAACTATTAGTTACCACTTGGTAGTGATCTGATCAAAATTTGAACCCCAGAACTCAAGATTGCAAGTCCAACACCCTACCACTGCACCACCGAGCTACACCTAAAGATGTCTAAAGCAGGGTCTTGGGAGGACAGTTTTTTTTTAATTTTTGGGTCACAGTTTAATTTCATTTATTTATTTCATTTAATTAGATTTAATTCTATGTTTTATCATGCTTGCGATGTTTTAGTGTACTGCACTACTCGTAATCCAGCCATTTGCTGCAATAGCAATAAATATAAATTTATGTTTTTGTGCTATGTCCCTAGCAGTGGCGTAGCCAGAAATTTTAATTGGGGGACCTCGTTTCTCTTTCCCTCCCCTTTTCTTCCCCCTTTCGTACATCCCTTCCCTTTCCTGCCCTTTTACCCCTCCCCTGTCCTCTCCTCTTTCTCTTCCCTCCCTTTCCTTAGAATTAGGACCCCTAAAATTCAGCTAAGGAGTCTGGGGGAGCACTGTGAGCTCCCCAGCGGGGTCTGGAGCGGAGCCCCAGCCGAAATCGAATTTGGTGCATTTTAGCTTTAAAAGATGAGATCTGGTGGCAACAGTTTTAATTATTTTCCCAAAAAATAAACTGACCAAATTGGCAAATTTCGTGCAGTTTAAACGTATGCTTAAGTTTTGTCTGGAGGATTGGGGATGGAAGCTGGGCGCCCTAGGCCCCCTTGTCTACGCCACTGCACTGGTCCCTAGGGCAGATCTACAGACCGTGCGCCATGCGAACAGTTTCTGCTGTGACCAGTCTGCCACATGTGTGACTTGGAGCGGTGCACGACGTTCCCGTTGATGGCGACCTCTATGACGTTCGCGTGTATCATGAACCGGCCCGACACGAAGCCCATCAAGTCGTAGTGCTTCGAGTAGCGTCTGGCCTCGTCCTGCGGCGACTCCCGTGCCTCTATGGAATGACCGTTCAGACCTGCGAGATGACGGCCGGTGCCTTGCATTGAGGCAGATCTCTTGTCTACCCCTTCCATCTACAATGCATAACAAGAAGCCCAGCTGTCGCTAGGGAAGGTCGACCGCACACCAGTGTCTGAAGGTCAGCTGGCAACTCCAGTGCATCTCTGGAATGGTCGTCCAGATCTGCCAGATGACAGCCAGTGCCTTGCACCACGGCCGACCGCCTGTCATGACTTTTCGTCTAAAATACTGCAAAGACTACTTCTCCCAATCTTGGATCAACACCTACCCGATAATGACATACAATATGGATTCCATCGAGCTCACTCGACAACGTGAGCTCTTCTCGAACTGAACTCAACTATAGCCTCGGGCTTCAACCAGAAGAGACCTCCCAGTTGGACGCTGTTACTACAGATTAATCTATCTCAAGCTTTCGACCGAGTCAACCACGAGAAGCTTCTTGCGGATCTAAACAACTCTTCTCTCTTGAATGCAAGTCAAGTGGTTCAACTGCTACCTCAAAGGCCGGCAATCACGTACCATGTTTCTAAATTTTTTGTCTTACTCACGTCACATTCACACTAGAGTCCCACAAGGTGCTGTTACCTCACCAAGATTGTTTAACTTTTACCTGTACCGTCTTCCACAGCCTTCGGCAAAAGTAAAAGTTGTTATGTATGCAGATGACCTGTCTGTCTATGCCATGGGTCCAAATATCCAAATTCTGGGTGACAGAGTTAACTCGTATGTTCCTACATTACTACAGTTCTTCAAGGAAAGGGATCTTATCGTCTCGCCAGTGAAATCAACAGTTATTGTGTTTACTCCTCAACCGAATCAATCTAGGGAACATCTGCAGATTTTGATGAATGGTACAACTGTTTTCCTTAAGAAACAACCGAGAATCCTTGGTGTGACCCATGATACGATGTACACTTTTGCCGCTCACTGTCTGAATCAGGCGGTCGTGCAAATACGCAACCCGGGCCATCATTTAACATCTCAGCCTGCCCCCAGCTAGAAATATGATGGGCACACTTAGTAAATTTGACAGGGGCGTTGTACCACTCCATGAAGGCGGCATCTCTGAAACTGAGCAATACGGTTCTGCTTTACGCAACCTTCACAGCCAAGCAGTTGTAGATGCACAGTCAAACTTTGTACCAAACAGAGTCATTGGAACTACTCCGCCTGAACTGTCATCATTCGAATGCTACCTTTCTAGATCTGTCCGCACTACTCTTGCTCAGTCACGTTTGGGTCACTGCCGGCTCCTCAACTCTTACAAGGCCCACATCACTGCAGGCGTGACAGATGTTTGCCCGGACTGTGGAGTGGCACCACACTTCGTTGAACATTTGCTCCAGTGCCCTGCCTGCCCGACACAACCGACAACTCAAGACCTATGGGACGATCCAGACGTGGTGGCTGATTTTCTCAAGCTCGACGACAACTGACGAAAGAGAGGAGCTGTGGGCTACAACAACAACAACCTCGCATCTACAAAACACACAAGAAGCCCAGCTGTCGCTAGGAAAGACCGACCGTTCAAATTGGTCAGATGATGGCCAGTGCTTTGTATTGTGGCAGATCTCCTGTCCTGACCCTCCATCTACAGCACAAATGTAATAAACGTTTTTTAAATGTTTTCTTACATTTAGTTCAAATATTTAGTCAACGTTTTTGACGTTCATTAGAAACTCCATAATTTAGAAACTTTTAGAAACACTTTTTGAAACCATGATATGCGGCTGCCACAAAATGCGTTTTGATAATCTAAATGTGCACGCAGCCACGGCTCTGCCTATAGGAGAGCTTACAATGCTCCCCTAGCTAGATTTGGCGAAAAATGGTAAAAGAGAGAGAGAGGGGAAGAAAGAAAAAAAATCATGGGAAAAGGAAATGATAAGGGCCCATTACTGCCCTCAAGATAAACTCCTTGCTACGTTCCCCCAGACCTATTAGCTGCATTTTGAGAAGAAATGGGAAAGGATAAAAAAGGCGAGGAAAAGAGGAAGAAAGTGACTAAGCAGTGCCTCCCCCAAAACACAAATTCCTCACTAAGCCTATGCCCATGGCCAATGGGCTTTGTAGATAAAAATCAAGCAGCCTAACCGGATGAGATCTGGCCGCAGTGTAGATAGCAATAAAGGGCTGGTGACGTAGAGTCATCTGTGACGTCACTGAGCCAATGATCTCGTCTAGACGACGTGACGTCATCAACGCACAGACAGACAGACCACACGCAGACAGACATATATGCATAATGCTGTCCTGTCCTTCAACCTTCCAGCGGCATCCTGGCAGCGGCAAAAAGAAAACGATTCTCCCTCAAAATTTTTAACTGTCAGAAAAAGCTGCAGTCTTTCGTCCAACATTCGATTTTTTTTCCAAAAATACTAAATTTGCGGCTGTAAATCTTCCTTTTTTTCGGCACATTTAGGGACACAATTAAAATTTTCAGCATAAAATGATGTTCTCCTGTGTTGGAAATTTGTGGCTGTCTGTTTGAAAATGGCAACCACCTGCTCCACCCCACCCGTTTTTTTAGCCCAAAGCGGCGTAGTGATAAAAAATCGCCGTGATATATTTTCAGTGAGCTGTGATGTTAAACCAGCTAGCACATTTTATACACCATGTCTCAAAATTCGCAACACCCCTACAAATAACTTAGCGTAAAATCGTTAATACCGGATAGAATTTTACAAAATTTGAAACAGTCACAAAGACAATTATTCTGAACTAGTCTGCAAAGTTTGTGCTCAAAGTGGCCACCTACGCAAACTCTTAGTCTTAGACGGGCACGCCACTGCTTGAGCGCCTTGTCAATACCAACATACTGAATGTAACCCTAATGCAGACAAACTCTGACGTCATAATGACGTCACACTGAGCACACACGGTAAAGTGCGGATGCCGCAAAAAGTGTGGTGGTAAGTAATGTTAAGACAGTGCAGTGTACGATATTTCATTGAAATCCACGAACTAAAAACTGAATTAGACGTGTTTGAAGCAAGGGCTGTCGCTAATTTCGGGACACGGTGTACATAGATGTTATAAATGACAACTTGTAGCAGACCATCTGATCAAACCAGTATGTGATGTAGGATATGTCAAAGGGGGAGGGGTTCCATGGCAACCACACATTGCGGCGCATGAGCTTAGCCTATAACTAAGGTCTGGGAGCGGAGCCCCCAGCCGTGTGTACTGACAGAAAGGTGTTTCTAGTCTTAAGTGCAGCTAACACACTTCTTACCTATTTTCAGATGCCATCTAAAACATTTTACTTCTCCTTCTGCTATAGCACATCGAGCGCATTCGAGACTGCTATATAGCTAGGGTCGATTTATCCATGACTAAGTTAACTCGCGAGTTTGCTAACCAAAGGTTAATTCTAACTCTTGGGTTAACCGTTCGATGCCAAATTTTGGCGTGGATCAATGCACCATGCGTCACGAGCAATTTCCCCCTGAGATAACCCCATGGTGAACCTTAAATCATGCATGGAACAATCAATAATTTAACGGGTTGTATATTTTTTACTGGAGCGGAGCTTTACCCCGGGAACATAGAAATTCTGGCTTGAAAACCGGCGGGGCGCTAGTCCTTCACCAGTCCTCACCCAGGCATAAAGGTAGCGGTCA
>Ga0209367_1004679_pt1 | contig 18948 bp, 16 predicted proteins | sample WorMetLIZISLAND2_FD_187412 | JGI IMG/M metagenome (GOLD analysis project Ga0209367, IMG submission 187412) | Marine gutless worms symbiont microbial communities from Max Planck institute for Marine Microbiology, Germany - Olavius geniculatus... ... | reverse complement strand
GTAGTGTAGCGACAAGCTTAGAGCGAGGTGGCCAAAACTAAAGACACATGCGTCAAGTTTCTTTCTAATATTGCCTGCCAAAACTTATTAAAATCGGCCAATGTTTCACGGAGCTATTCAAAAAATAAAACTGGCATGTTTTTTATGGACCGCAGTGTCGAGGGTAATACTTTTTGCACAGTTCAATTCCCAGCGGCAATAACAAAGAATATTTAACTGCTGTATTCAAATTTTGACTTTAGTCACGTAAGAAATTTCTTTCGGAACATTTTGCTGAAAACCACATGACTCTATGACGTATGGTTGCAAAATTATGGTGTCATTAACTTTGTGCGGTTTTTTTGGACCACCCTGTATTAAAGCAAACTAAGTAACTACAGAATATAGGTCTAGGTCCCTAACAATGTTCCGTTAGGCAAAGAATTTTATGTCTTTGCTTTAATAAACAAGAGTCAGAGAGCGAAAATGTTTGCAGCCTCAACGTCTACAATCGACAGTGCTATTTGGCAACTTTCCCACGCACGTGCGTTTTACGGGCCGGCAGTGCTATGTTTACCGGAATTGCCCATCCCGTCATGCACCGCGCCACCGGCTACGGTGAATGAGTGTGTTTATGCAGGTAAAAACTGCGCGTTTTCGCTTCAAAACGGCTATAAATCCGAAATACAACATTATTGGTAAGTTATGTTGCGTAATTGCCATACTATAGGTGTGAATTTGATGTCATTTATTATTACTGGCTTTAGATTCGATAGAAAAACTGTCGATTAGTCATCAGTCTAACTAATACAGGTAAGTTGTTTACAAACCAAAGGCTAATGGAGCGTGAGAATATTGCTGGTTTGGCTAGATTACCGGGCGCATCACAATACCTCACTTTGACTGTATGGGAGAGTTTTCTCCAGAGTGATCTAGGCATACAGCACAGATTTACAAGAATGTTCCCGGATTTACTGAGGCTACCGTATTTGCGAAGATTGCAACACCTGAAACTGTGGACTCTTGAAGTACGAAGAGTTCGTGCAGATTTAATTGAAGTCTATAAAATCATATACAGAATATCATGAGTTTCGTTCGACACATTTTTCAAATATAACAACTATGAAGCAACAAGGGGTCACTTACTGAAGGTTACGAAAAGGAGAGTGTCAACTGAATTGAGACACCACTTTTTCTCAGAACGTGTTATTGACATTTGGAATAGTCTTGATAATACAACAGTAACATCTGGATCTATCAACATCTTCATCTAGAAAGATTCAGACAGTCAAAAGAGATAGACCTGTTTGTTGGCAACTGATGCTACTTGGTCTACTGAGGCTGAACCATGCTGCCGGGGAGGCCTTGTCCGGTAAGTTATCCGGTAAGTTATATTATTACTTCCACAATGGTGGATGGTTGTTTTTGTTTTTTCTTATAGATTTTATTGATTTTATTGGTATTTCAAAGTGTTTTAAAATGATTTTATAAGAGTTTTTAAGTGTACTGTTTTAGTGTCCGATAGTAACGGTTCAGGTATACCAGTAAATTGTTGAAGTACTGCATTACCATGGTTAAAGCGACGCCACTAGCCAAGCCTAAAGCTAAAGCAAAGTTTGACTCATGTGCAGTTCCTACCACGAAAGGTCGAAGTACGAAGAAATTTGATTCCTTAATCCCCCTGTGTTCTGGTTGTGGTGAGTTCATTGATGACGATACTAAGGCATCGCAGTGTGAAAGATGTGAATCGGTTGAAGTCTGGAAGTGTTCAAAATACTTGGATCTGAGTGATGATTTATGCAACTTGTGATGTCAAGCAAAAGTAACCTACACTGGTTCTGTGAGAAATGCGAGGAAGATATACTTGATCCTGTCGTATCAAGTGATAAGATTATCTCGCTACTTGAAAATCTCCAGACAAAGTCAGAAAGTTTTCTGACTTTGACTATCAACCTTGCCGAAATAGAACAGAAGATGCTGGAGAAGGTTAATACCGTTGAAGACTGTATCTTCGTAAAAGTTGAATCAGTTGTGGAAGAAAAACTGAAAAAGTTTGAGGAGAAGCCATAATTGTCAGAAGAAAGGCAACAGAGAATTGAGCAAAAGGTAGACCAGTTGCAAGGTAACATCACCGAAGCTGGCCCAGTGATGCAGGCGGTTTATGGAGCTGTTCAAGGAGCACTACAGCAAGACAAAGCTGAGGAGCAGGAAATAGAACACAGGAAAAGAAATGTCATCGTTCACGGTGTACCAGAATCAGAAGCAGACAGTTCGGAGCAAAAGAAAGAAGACGATTTGAATGTATTAACGGCAATGTTTCATGAGGTCGGGGTTGATGAGGCCAAGGTTACTGAAGTGGTGCAACTGGGAAAGAAACCTAATGATGCAAATCAAAGTCCCAGACCGATGAAAGTTATTCTAGACACAGTAGACAACAAGATTAAACTACTCCGGAGTGCAAAAAACTTGAGGGAAAAGCAGGAGGGAGGATGGTCGAAGATATTTATCCACCAGGGCCTGACACCAAAGCAACGGGAAGCTCGCAAACCATTAGTAACAGAACTAAAGCAACGAAAGGTGAATGGAGAAAGAGACCTGATAATTTTCAACAGCAAAGTTGTCCCGAGAAGAACACAGTCCGCCAATGAGAACTTAAATGTTTTTATATCAATGCGAGAAGCCTCATCAATAAATTTGACCAGTTTGAGACATGGGTACGTGATTTAAATCCTGATGTTATAGCTGTAACCGAGAGTTGGACTAGACCACAGGTTCAAAACTCAGAAATAGCTTTGTTTGACTACGATCTATTCAGACAAGACAGACCAGTAAATAGGTGGAGTATTGCTTTATGTTAGAAGCTCACTGCATGCATCTAAGTTTTCATCTGGAGGCCACTAGAGTGTCACTGTCACATGCACAAGATTTAGGGAGACTACGTGGTAATTGTCAGCTATGTTGGGACTTTTGTAATGTAAGTATTGGACAAAAATTTATTTATCGTTGGCCTACGCACCTTCTGTCTGTGTAATAATAAAGTATTTGGTGAAGATAGTGGGCTTTATATGGCGCCACTTATGTCATCAGCATCAGAATCTGATGTTGGTGGCAGGTGATTAACACAAAATTGTTGTTATTTGTACATTTGTACACATATTACATTTATTGTTTGGTGGTGGAATTTGCAGGCAAAAACAGCGTTGTCTGTCATCGAAATCATGTCTCGGGAACCGTGCTCGTTAACATTAGTCCTGGTACTCTGTGTCGCCAGTATCTGTCTTCCAGTCGGATCAGTTAGCGTCAAAACAAGAAGTCGACGGGCAGTGGTCAGACGTGTTTTCGTAGTGCGTCTCTCGGACTCTGGGGAACTGTTCACGGTGGGCTCAGTACCTCCCGGTACTAACGATCGTTTCCAGTTTGTGGGCACAGCTCCAGCAGGCCTGGTACTGAATGAAAGGACTGGAATGATATCGAAAAGTTCATCAGCCCGGTGGGACTCTCCAACAACAATTGACTTCCAAGTCTCATCAGGTCTGTGACATATTGCTGATTGAATATCATGTTGTCTCATTAACAAGTATTTTAACTTTGCTTTTAATACATACATTAACTGCTTTTAACTAATTTTAACAATGTATGGCACTGAATGGCCTATTTTGTGCTGATGTGCCGTTAAGAAACTACTCACTCACTCACTCTCATAGGCATTGTTTGTAATAGAGCTGGTAACATATAAATTTTTTGGTAGTTAACTTTACAAAAATTAATTAGTCGAAAAGCCACTTACACCGAGGAAGTGTTGCACGGATGCATCGTATCTGCTTTACAATGCATTCTTACTTCTTAGTGATGTGACTTTAATTTTTAATTTAAATTTAATTATTGCTTTTTTGTCATTGAATTTTTTTGTGTGATTATTAATCTCAGTGTTAGTTGTTAATTTTTGCAGGTCTAGTTCATAAATATGTATTTTTATATGCGGAACATTGCTCATGCATACTTTGCTGGTATTTTCTGGTAACCAAGATAATGCAGCTTTGAAGAGGGTAAAAGTTGGAAAGATTCTGTGACCGTTGTTCTACATGCATAATTACCTCCGCCAAGGAGGTTATGTATTTGTCAGACTTTGTTTGATTGTTTGTTTGTTTGTCTGTCTGTGTGTTAGCAAGATAACTCAAAAAGTTTTGAACGGATCTTTCTGAAATTTTCTGGGAATGTCAGGAATGGCAAAAACTACCAGTGATTCAATTTTGGGGGTGATCCGGAAGGAATCCTGGATTCTGGATCACTTTGAAATTTTCATTAAGGTTGCTTTCAATGGGGCATATGGGAAACCGCTGCTAAACCGAATATGGTGCTGCTACCTGGCGAACAACATGGCTTTGGCGGAGGTGTGCGGGCCCTGACTGCTTTCTGGTTTTTATTGCATTCACCATTGCAAATTTTATAGACAGTTTTTGTTTTAATTTATGATTTTCGTTTATTTAATGTTATGGTACTGCTTCACTTTGGCACTGCTGCAGCTGGACAGACCACATCAGTATCGTTTCACGTGGTTGACCGCGGAGACAACGATCCAATATTCACAAATGGCCCAATACCATTATGGACGACGTGTCCAGTATGGATTCGACCATCCACTGTCATCTACACGGTCCAGTCAGTTGATGAAGTCAACTACAACTCGAACGTCTATTATCGGCTTGAGTCAGGTTCGTCATACCACACTGAGATGGATTTTGAGTCGTTAAATTTAGCGGAAGTTGATAGTATTCATGATGATGCCAGCAGACAACGTGGGTGCTAGTGTTGGGTCAATTTAAATTATTATTGTGGTTTGTCAAAAATGTGACTTCTGTCACAGTAGTAGTAGTATTAGTAGTAAGGATAGGGGTAGGATAGTGGTAGTGTAGGCGTAGGGTTATGGTAGCAATAGGAGTAAGGTAAGTTATGGTAGGGGTAGAGTATGGTAATAGTGAAGTAGGGGTTACTTATAGTGGAAGTAGAAATAGGAGTAGCAGTAGTTGTGGTAGCAGTTGTAGTGATTATTCTACTGACAGATTTTATTCAGCCCCAGATTACTTCCAACGGCAATAAAACTGCAAATATTTATGTAAAAAAGCTGCTCAGTTTATATACAGTGTAAGGGTGACAACATGGTTGTAGGAACAGCACAAATCACAATTTAATAATTTAAACATCACCATTACACATTGTCAGAAGAACTTCATATTTTTGTTTTGTATATAAACTGAACAGTTTTTTTACATAAATAAAGTGGTCGATTGACTGCATGTTTGTCATGCAGGTGGAGAAGGCAAATTTGGCGTGAATGCCTTGACTGGAGACATCTTCATTATCGGTCGACAGATGATGGAAGATGGAAAGGTCTATCGTTTAGCAGTATCGGCCCAGACGGTCGGAGCCGCTAACAAATCTGCTACGCCGACTCAGGTTGTCAGTGTCCAAGTCGGCCACCGAGCTCCGCAGTTGTACCTGCAGCCGTACAATGTGTCCATTTATGAGAACGAAACTGCCAGTCAGATGTGAGTCTGAGCTTTTCTGGCATTGCTTCGTATTGCACGTGGTTTGCCATAGTTTGATTCTGATGAGTGCTTGCAGTATCGAACATGTTTGATAACTCAAGCGTTCGTCAATCTGGCTTGATAAGCATTCGTCAAGCATACATCAAGCACTCATCCAGCTGGTCTGATGTGTGAATGATGAATGCTCGATGAGCTATGTCATTGCAATCTATACACTTTAGCCAGTTGGTGAGTGCTTGTCAGACATAAGGTGTGTTTGTCGCTCTCGGCTAGCTTTATTTTGTAAACAGGGTATTACTCCAACTGTGAAAAATTTACCAAGCTGAAACGCATAATAACTGATAACACAGTAAAATAAGTTATTTGTTGGAATAGTTTCTGTCATTGTTGAAGCATACTGCTGGTTTTATAACAGCAGGATTTTTAATTTGACTGCTGCAAGTACGATAGTCCAATTATTATTCAGCTGAGTTAAAGCTCCAAAGCACCCATTGCCACACACCGCATTAAGCTATTGATTACCACCAACCAGAATTTCTCGCAGTCTAATCAACTAGCTACTTATATATTCATATCAGCTTCACTTGGTAAAGGGTACTTACTGTGTGCAGGATTTTGTACCATATTTTGTGCCCAAAAAGTTTCAAATATTTGTGTTAGTTTTTGTGCTTATTAGTGTTCGACTGACTGTCGAATGTTGTATCTTTGCTGACATGTTGTAATTTTTTATTCATTTATGGTTGCATTTTAGTAAACACTTTTAAAGTCTTTAGTCTGAACAATTTGCTGATAAAATTAGTTATTATTGGAATTTTTTTCTATTATCGTCAAGATGTATGGACAATGAATGGCAGAATAAATTAAACTAGAGATTTGGGGCAAAGCCCAACGTGAGTCCACCCGGTGCCCTACGTTCGATTGGGAGGACAATTTAGGGGCCTCACATTCCCTTCATAGCAAAGTCACGTTCCCCGAACTCCAACGCATTAGCATATGCAGAACGCGCAGTGTCGACTTAGGGTAGGTAGACATTGGCCAACTAACCGTTGTTGTTAGTGGACCAAAGTTCACCCAATTTTTTTGTTCAACGCGGCAGGGACGGTTGTTGATAACACCATTTACTGCTTGTCGATATCTCCATTCGTACCAAAGACATTCGCACTTAAATTTGAAAGTTGTCTTAAATCGCGCCAAATTTTGGAATTTTTCACTACCCCAAATTTTAAGGGGTGGTGCATCCCAAAATTTGTACACACGTTATCAGCCCCACTTAGCACTACGTCACGTGGCAGAGTTTGATTAGGCTACTCTTTTTGGCTTTACAGTTATAGTGGCTAATTCGCTACAATTAAGGCCAATTTTTGACCCCCTTTGAAAAAAATTGTAAGATGAACCCCCATCCCTGGTGGGGGGTGCTTTAGCATGACTTGGTCCTTCTTTAGCATGTGTAAAAATTTGTGGGCACAGCACCCTCTATGGGCCAAAATATGGTCTTTTGAAGAAGTCGATTTGGGTGGGTATGATTCCACATTGACATCTCTGTAATTAATAGACCAAAGTTCATCAAACTTTTTTCGCCGAACTCGGGAGGAATTGCTGTCGATTGAGTAACTCACCAATTTTGAATGTCTTTATCTATTCCGGAGATATTCGCTGTCAAAGTTTGAAGTCGACCGAAATTGGACCAAATTTTGCATGTTTTTTACCCCTAAAATTTTTTTGGGAGGCCCCCTCGAAATTTTGGACCGGGATTATAAAATCGAACACACTTCCGAGCATCGGGCAAAATTTCGCATTGATCGGCCCACGGAGCTCGGAGATTATGCGAGGAAAAAAAGAAAAGAAAATAAATGCCAGCAAAACATAAGTCCTCCCGAAAACTGTCGTTTCCGTGCGGACTAACTAGCCTAAACTAGAAAAAGAGTAAATGATAATAAACTGTAATACACTCGATTAAACTAATCTTATGACCTACATATTCGGTACTTAACTTAATTATCTGAAGTATATGAAGTGAATCTGGGAATAAGTTATGCAGGTGAACAACAATTGAAAGCTATTATACATAGACTCTAAAGCTGTTTTAAACAAAACTGAAATGAGACAAATGGAACAAGTACTGCTATGTAAAAAATTTAAATATAAAACAGCAGAGTCTCGAAACAGACAGACAACAGTCTGAGATAAGAAAACTAAATTATAATTATATAAATTATATGGTTAGAAATGCTGCTCTTGGTGGTGTGCAGAGTTCTCCATCTAGAAGCCAAGTCGTTTCAGTTGCTACCGCTGCAGTTTCATGTGACGACTGATGACGCAGTTGCTCGAGATACATTCAGTGTGGATCTGGACTCAGGCAGAGTTACTCTACTGAGAGCATTGTCATATGCCATTGACCCACATCAGTACCAGTTTAACCTCAGCGTCACTGAGCGCTACAGCAACTTTGTCACTCACGCACCGGTACAGACTAGGTGATATTTACACGTAATATTTAGCTCCGCCAAGGAGGTAATGTTTTTGCCAGTTTTTGTTTATCTGTTTGTTTGTTTGTTTGTCGGTGTGTTAGCAAGATAACTCAAAAAGTTATGGACGGATCTTCCTGAAATTTTGAGGGTATGTTGGGCATGGCATAAACTACCAGTGATTCAGTTTGGGGGGTGATCCGGAAGGAATCCTGGATTCTGGATCACTTTGAAATTTTCATTATCATTGCGTTAAAGGGGGCATAAGGGAACCGCTGGCAAAGCGAATATAGTGACGTCACCTGGCGAACAACATTGCCTTGGCGGAGGTACCTATGGACTATGACTGCTTTCTAGTTGATGATAATTTTGCCTTGTCTGTTGCTATAGACTTTTTCGTTTTTTTGCAGCGATCTGGACCGCTCAGCTACCACTCATGGAACAAACATGTTTGTTTTAATCCGTTTGCACATTATGCTTGTAATATTTGGTATTGATTCTCTTTTTTTGCTGGATTAATTTTCTAGTGTTTTTGTCAATTGTTGAACTGCATAATTGTCTAGTTTTTGTTGTTTATAATTGCAGCTGACAATAAATTTGCTTCCTGTCAATCATGAGCCATTTTTCCTGCTCTCTTATTACGTCGTTCGGGATTTTTCAGAGGAAAATGCTGTTGGTAGCCTTGTTACAACAGGTAAAATTTCCGGCTTTTGTAATATTATTAGTTGATAATTTTACTGCTTTTTTTACAAAAAAGAACTGCCTTGTCTCTGTACAGAACAGATAAACTTTATTATGCTGTTGTTTTAGTTGTTGTCCATGATTACAATTTTAAGTTTAGCTTGTTTTTTTGTATCTTGTGTTTTGTGTTTCTGTAAAGGTTAAATTTTCCGTTCCGTTATTATGTGTTCGTATGCATTCTGCCTGAAAAGGCCGTCCCCAAAATGACTTATACTGTGTCGGATGGGACGTTAAACCCCACTCACTCACTCACCCACCCTGTTAGGTTTGTGTTTAAATTAAGTTTTTGTCAGCTGAATTTCTTGTAAGATACGAAGCAGATTCTGTCAAAATTTTATGGAGGACTTAGGCAAGGCGTAAGGAAAACTGTTAGGTAATAGTGGCAGGCAATCACGAGTTTTTTTTTTGTAGATTTTGGATCATTACCCAACATTTGGTGCTTTTAGGAAATAGCAGCTGTATTCAGTTTTTAGTATTCACCAGGTGGCACCACCATCCTACATGAAGGTTTAAGATCTTGGATTGCTTTTAGTTTAATCATGTATGTGTTGCAGTTGAGGCTATTGACATGGACCCGGGTACAATGGGACAGCTTACTTACACTGTCTCAGACCCACTGTTCGCCGTTGAGCAACAGGCCAACAATAGAACAGCAAGAATCATAGTCAATGCGTAAGCATTGCTCCTATTTGCTTGCACACTTACTTATTATTTTTGTTTTCTCTCTAAAAGGTCAGTTTTGTGATTGAAAGAATGTAAATTTTGTGATTTTGATGACTAACGAATTTTGATCAAAGATAATTAGCGAACAGTTTTGTTCGATGTCAGAGTAGTTTATTGTAATTTGTTTGCAGTAAAATAACCTTAATAGACCCAATTAACATGTGTTGTTAAAGTAATCTAAGTATTTCGCTTTAGCTTTATAAATGTATTTTATATTTTTATTTTGAACTTTTCTGAAGTACTTTGTAAAGACTAACATGTGATTAATATGTATTCTTGTGCTGCATTTTGAATTATTTTGTATTCAGCACATAAAAGAAAAAAGTAGTTTAGACACAGACTTTTAGTTACATGGAGTTTTTAAAGCACACAGATTACAATATTCTAAAATGTATGATATCTTAATTTTTATTGATGAAGTTTCTTGATACTGTCTCGTGTGAAATTTATTCAGTTAATATACATCACAGCTAAAATTGTATTTTACTGATTATACAGGGGTGGAGTAGACACAAAACTTATTATGATTTGAAATAAAATTAAGTTGAACTGTTAACATTTTAATTAGTTTAAAAAATTTAATTTTTTGCTGTATTGAAAATGAAATTGACTGTAATATAAAATGACAGCTGCTTTTGGTAATTGTAATTTTCACACATTTTGATCCGTACTGTAGTAAATACACTGTGTCCCAAAAAAGCATTTCTGACATTTATGACTAACTTAAAAACCAATTATTAGATTTTGATAATTTTTGGTGCAAATATTCCTGACACAACTTTCCATCAAATACAATACAATGGAAAATTTGCACTCAAAAACTGACAAACACACTGTCAGTTTAATCTATCACATAAACTAAAAAGAACTGAAATGTTTAAAAGAAAAATGAAATGAGAGATACTGAGAATAGAAATAGTCCTAAATGTAAAACTGACAAAAATTCGAAAAATGAATGAAGTAAAGACAACTAAAATAAGAAAAAAACTGAAAAGGTAAGAAATGAAGAATAATAATGAAAACTAAAGCTCAGAAAAAAAAACTGAAAAGAGTGAACATAAAAAAAATGACCATTTAGTTTTTCACCTCACCCACTGTATGCTTCTGCACTACCTAGAGAAAGCGGATCAAGCAAAATTTGTGTTGAAATAAACGGAAAGCCTGAAAAAAATATTCTCAGCATTATCGATCGTAACTTGAACAAAGATTAGCAGATTTTAATAATTTTTGGCAGAAATATTTCAGACACAACTGGCTATTAAGGAAGTGTTTCAGTTTCTACCTCACCCAACGTCTGCTTTTGCATTACCTGGGGAAAGCAGACCAAGCATAATACGTGTTAAAATGAATGAAAAAACGTCAATAAATTTCATCTATCTTAATCTGTGAGCCGCAACAGCCGGTCTATTTCAAGGTTTGACTGTCGTGCAGCAATGTGTCTACCAGATGAAGTTTAGGATTGTTTGCAAAGTCAAGAAGTGACTGGTACAGCCTGAATTGGTCTGGAGCAGAACATTATCGATACTCAGGGTGACCACTTGTCTGGAAATGTCAGGGAATTCGAAACATGTCAGGGAAATGTCAGGGATTATGTTAACAGTCAGGGAATTGTCAGATAAATGTTGGGGAAAAAATTTTGTTAGGGAAAAGTGTTTCAAAACTGTTCATTGCTAGTCGAATATTTGCGTGTCGGAAATGTGAACAAAATGTGTTTTTACGCATTATGTTAATTGAGCAATCATATTGCATTGGGTAAAATGTGATATTTCGCCAGTTGTGTTTTCCCCAAATAGTGCCGAAACAAACACTGGGTGAGGTGGGAAACTGAACAGTCATTTGATGGCATGTTGCGTCAGGAATATTTTTACCAAAAATTATCAAAATCTGATAACTGGTTTTCAAGTTACAGTCGAAAATGTTGGAGATGCTTTTTTGGGACACAGTGTAGGTTGTTTCTCTGAATGGTAACGTTTTATTTGCTGGCTTTATACACCTTGGGCCATATAAAAATGTGCCACTTTATTTTTGTCCATATCTTCGCCAATTATTGACTGATTTTCAAAATTTTTTCACTGGCACACTCAGCAGACAATTTGCAATAACGTTATTATTATATATTCCACCACACGGTAAATTGCGTTTCTACACTACCTTGTGAAATATAAATGTAAGCAAAAACTAATGATAATAACAAAAATTTATGTAAATGAAAAAAAGGCTTCAGACTAACATTGCGATGAATGATTTATATGACACTAGTCGCTAGACTGTGTTATACCCACACAGTCTAATGCCATACAGACCATTCACTGCAATGTTGGTTTGAAGTGTTTTTTAAAAATTTTACCAAAATGTTTGTTTGTTATTATTGTTATGTATGCATATGTCATTGATATTTCACAAGGTAGTGTAGAGACACATTTATGATGTGGTGGGATCTATAATAATCACATTATCACAAATATTCTGCTAAGTGTACCAGTGAAAGAATTTTGAAAATCGGTCAATAATTGGCGAAGATATGGACAAAAGTTAAGTGGCATGTTTTTGGCCCATTCTGTATATACTAAGTTGTTGGATGAAAGATATTCTGCTGTTTGTGTGCAGTAAACTTGACTATGACTTCATTTCTGACCACAAATACGAGTTCTCAGTAATAGCCACTGATGGAGGCAGTCCACCGTTGTCTGCATCGGCTATGGTTCAGGTCATTATTGCTTTATTTTTCTATTATTTTATATTCAGTTTTGCCTCGTTTTTTTTTGATAATGCTGATGTACACTTTAGTAGAGACAGCTGTTCTGTTGAACAGTTTGCTTCAGGGTAACTGGTTATTGGTTAACCCTGGCGCCATAAACAGCCAGTTCTTTAATTTTAGCTGTGTGCACATTACAAACTGGGTGTCTGCCTGGTACCATCTTACCTACCTGGTAAGAGTCTACCTAAGCAGGAACTGGTTTGATTTTGTTGGCAGTTCGGTTTCTTTTGTTGACTTCACTTTCTTTTAGTGTTGAATGTTAGACTGACACTTTGCATTGTTTCTTAGCATATAATGTACAGATTTGTTATGAAATTTTGCGGAATTATGGAGAATGTCCTAAGGGCTAGCCACACATATTTGAAGGCTATCCCAACTGTGATTTAGATCCCAGGTTTTTGAATCCAGATCTATGTCCAGGGGCGGTATGCATAACAACATCGTGGCTTAGTTTGGACTTCAGGCCTACGTCATGACTAACTACTTCCAAACTAGAAAGTCACATCCGACGGCATGCAAAACGATGTCGTAGCGAGCGACTAACTACTACTGATGTAGTTGATGTCGGGTAGTTTGACTCTGGAATTTCCTGGCATAAACGTGCCCGGCCTCGTCCAGCGTGCAGCTAAAAATAGACATAGGCAAACTTGTCGTCTGCTGCAATCTCAGGTGTGCTTGGGCCTATGTGTGATGCAAATAAACGAAATGTATCGAACGCTAAATGTTTTATTCAGCAACTTTGAATACTGGAATTAGTTTTAGTAGTGTAAATGACTCTCCAGAAGTCTTTTACGACACGTGACATGATTGAAGCTTCTCCATAGCGACATTAGTTAAAATTGACAATGACCAACTAAATATTTATGACAGGTCGCTGCAGCGACTAGCGTTAGTTTGGACGTAGGCATCTGACTAGTGCTATGACATCGTTTTGCATACCGACTTAGCACTATGTCCGAAATAAATCGATTTTAGTTTGGAAGTAAAGCTATGACGTTGTTATGCATACGGCCCCAGGAGTTTAAGTTTATTTACACTGTGTCCCAAAAAAGCATCCTTGACATTTTTGACTGTAATTTTAAAACCAATTATCAGATTTTGATAATTTTTGGCACGAATATTCCTGACACAACTTGCCATCAAATGTTCAGTTTTCCACGTCACTCAATGTATGTTTCTGCATTTTCTAGGGCAAGCAAATCAAGCAAAATATGCATTGAAATAAATAGAAAACCTGAAAAAACATCCCTGACATTATCGATCATACTTTGAAACATGATTAGCAGATTTTAATAATCTTTGGCAGAAATATTTCTGACACAACTGGCTATTTAATAAGCGTTTTAGTTTCCACCTCACTCAACGTCTGCTTTTGCACTACCTGGGGAAAGCAGACCAAGCATAATATGTGTTAAAATAAATGAAAAAACGTCAACAAATTCTATCTATCCTAATCTGTGGGCCCCATCAGCAGCTTATTACAAGGTTTGACTGTCATGCAGCAGTGTGTCTACCAGATGAAGTTTAGAAATATTTGTGAAGTCAAGAAGCAACTGCTACAGCCTGGATTGGTCTGGAGCAGAACATTATCGATACTGCTGTCAATGAATGGAGAAAGCGTCTCCTTGCCTGTGCTCGCATAGTGCGCCAACACTTCAAGCAATTTTACTGCAGGCAGTTGAAAAATGGACAACTGGATGAAATGTCAGCCAAAGTGTCAGAAATGTGAACAAAATGTGTTTTTACGCATTATGTTAATTCAGCAATCATAGCATTGTATAAAAAAGTGATATTTCGCTGGTTGTGTTCTCTTCAGGTAGTGCAGAAACAAAGGTTGGGTTTGGTGGGAAACTAAATTGTGGTTAGATGCCAAGTTTTGTCAGGAATATGCGTACCAAAAATTATCAAAATTTGATAATTGTTTTTCAAGTTAGTCGAAAATGTTGGGGATGCTTTTTTTGGACACAGTGTAGTTTGTTCTGTTCAGTGTCAGTTCAGGTGGATGTTTGTGCCATTCATGTCTTTCTTGATATTACTGTTGTTTAAAGGCTAAAAAGCTTTTTGATTAAAGTCACATCAGTAAGATCGCATTGAAAGAAATATACCATTGCCATGCAGATATTTCGATAGACATCACTGGAAAAACAAACACGTACTGAAAAAAAACTCTGGGTTTTTGTACTGTACACCTGTTGTTGTCTCAATCCATTTGTGACAGCTGTTCTTATTTGGTAATAATTAACAATTAATTAGTCGTCGATTTTTGAAAAGTAAACCACTAAATTCTTTTGACTCATTACCATCTCTGCTGTTGTTGTTGTGTTGCAGTGTTTAAATTGCTGGAAAGTTGGAGGGCGTTGAACTCCCTCAACTGTTTTTCAACGCTCCCCCTAAAACGTCGTCAAATTATGTACCGACGGGGTCAGATCTATACTATATACATAAGATTTGCATTACATTTTGGTGGGATTCTGACAATCGAAAATTTTGACCTCTTCAGCTGATTATTTCACAATCTAAACGCTGTTTTTGGTGCTGTAGGTTTGGATGCAGAACGTGAATGACGAGTCGCCAGTGTTTGTGCCGAGAAGACTAATGGCCCGCGTGAAGAAAGGTGCAAGTAAGGGCTTCATTGTTTACACAGTGCAGGCGTACGACCCTGATGGAGACCATGTTACGTTCATCTCACCAACTTCGAGTCAGTTGCTTGCCTTTACTTTATCTACTACTGCAATTGGTGTAATTTATCACTGAAACAAATATGTTTTTTACTGATGTTTATTTTTTTGGCCAATTTCTGCTTCTCTTAACCCGTTCATGCCTAGCATTTCCCAAAATGGGACACCTACTTTGACTGTGAATTGTAAAATAATTCAGGCGCTCATGGGTTAATCTCCAAGAATATGATTTCTCCTTGACATTGTGCACTTTATAGATTTTTACATGTTAAGTTTAGAGGTCTGTTGGTCTATAGAAGCCTCTTATGTCAGAACTACGTGCCATGTATGACCACGCAGTTACCTGACCTCTGGCACAGGTGAACGTGCCCCGTTACCTTATTTCTAACTATACCTGTAGCCATTACTTGGTTTACTTATCCCACAGGGATGCAAGGCTGAGTTGACATGACCAGCAATGCATTTGTTGTGTAGGTGAGTATTTAAGTATTGATAGCGGTGGCAAGATAACACTGAAGAAAAGTATCCCCGCATCACTGAACATGTCGGCACTGACGCTGGACGTGACGGCAAGCGATGACAGAGCACACTCAACTACAACGACGGTGTCAGTCGCAATCATTGGTGTTAACACTCAGCCGACGTTCCCAGACTGCCACAGTTATCGGGCGTCTGTATTTGAGAATGCCGCTGTGCGCACTGTCGTCCTGGAGGTAGTAGACTCCTTTATGACTCATTCTATATTATCACCTCCGCCAAGGAAGTTATGTTTTCGCCAGACTTTGTTTGTCTGTCTGTCTGTCTGTGTGTGACCAAGATAACTCAAAAAGTTGTGGACGGATCTTTCTGAAATTATGAGGGTAAGTCGGGCATGGCACAAACTACCAGTGATTCAATTTTGGGGGTGATCCGGAAGGGATCCTGGATTCTGGATCACTTTGAAATTTTCGTTACCATTGCTTTCAATGGGGCATAAGGGAAACGGCTGCAAAACCGAAGATGGTGCTGCCACCTAGCGAACAACATTGCCTTGGTGGAGGTGTGCTGGCTCTGACTGCTTTCTAGTTGTTTTTGTTTTTGTGTTTAAGATATGGGAAAAATTTGGAGGCCATACTGGGAATGGGCCACTTTTGTCACCTTTGGTTTACTTCACCATGATGGTAGGGCAACGACAGACATAAAGGAAGCTTAACATATGCAATGGAAACCTCAGTCTGGTTACAAACATATTCATTAACCTTATTAGCCAACCAGCTGTGGAACATGTCTACAAAAAGCTGAAAGCCTACAACAAATCTGCATCGTTTCAGCATTGTATAACTTCTTGTAAAACTTATTGTCCAGCAAATCCGCAACAAGTGAGAAGTAACGGAGTTTGATCTTTATGTTTTGAGTGGAGGCTTAGTTGTTATTTTTCTTTTAAAGTTACCGCATTTTTATCAACATTTGGACAAATATTTCGTCGTGTTTTATAATTCGTTCAATGTGCACTGTATGTGCTTTGCTTTTTACGCGCGAAAGCAGCTACTGCTTTCAGTGCGTCTTAGCCATCGCAATTCCATCTGTCCGTCTGTCTGTCCGTCTGTCTGTCACACGGGTAGATCAGGCAAAAACGGTCCAAGCTAGGATCACCAAATTTTTACCGTCGGCTGCCCGAAAGACTCTAGTTTCAGGAACCGTAAAGCTTTTTTCATAAATTCGAAGGGTGTCACCCCGAACAAGGGTGCTAAATGAGAGGGGGTATGCAAAATTTGCAATTTTTGGCTATTAACTCACTGTATCTCAGTAACGGTGCGAGATAGTGCCTAGGTTACTATTAATCACTAATAGGAAATCCTATACTGGCTTTCGATTGGCGCCAAATTCAGTGACCTTGGATGACCTTGAACGCCAAAATAGAGATTTTTAATGGATTTTTCAGGCGATTTCGTGCTGCGATACAAAATCATTCACAAGGTGGTGCCACGGTACTGGCTTTGGTGGCGTGGCGTAGTTGGTAACACGTTTCGGCTGAAACGAAGTTACAGTACGCCGATGGGTGACTGCCTGCGGGCAGGAACTGCTATAGGCTTTCGCGCGTCCCGTGAGCATTAGCTCAAATTTCTTGTTCTCAGTGGCATTGTTAACAAACGAACATCGTGCACTGTGTTGTGCTCAGATGCATGCAATCGACCACGACAGCGGCATGAATGGTCAGCTAAGTTATTCAGTTGTCTATCAGTCAGACTCAGAGCGAGTGTTTAATGTCAGACCCAAGTTTGGTAACTCCAGGATAGCAGAACTCTACACGCTGCGGACTTTGGACCGCGAGTCCAGCAACTACGGCACTGTCACGTACAAAGGAACAGTCTCGCTGAAGGTAAACAGAATTAAAATAATAAAGTAAAGAAATAGGTGAACGGTTTTCTTAAGTATAGAATATAAAAATAAAAGAAAGAATCACTTTTGAGGAACATTTGAAACATTAAGAATTAACGTACATAAATTAGCAAAAAGATTTTTTTGTATACTGTACACTGTCTTGCTTGTTGTTAAATTTCGTCATTTTTTATGATTGTGTGTTGCAGCATGAACACTGGTTGTTACTAGTAATCTGAACCAGTTGTTTTTAATGTTGCATGCACCATGTTCTGCTTCATATTAGCTTAAAAGATTATTATGTTTCTATGTCTTTTTCTGGATTTTTCTTGGTAGTATGTTTTATAATAGTTTTTGAAGTTTGATGTCATGCTAACATGCTGATAGATGCTTGGTTATCACACCAATCTGGCCCATTGACCCGTAATTGAAAATGCTTGGGTGCCACTGCAGTTTAATATAATTATTAGTCTTGTGCCTTAAGCATTGGAGTGAAGTGTGGTCATGCTGAACTCTATTTGCTTCAGATTCAGTGAGTTTTTCGCTGACATTGTGCGCTTTATAAATTAAATTTACTTAAATTAAAAATTAAATATTCCACACATGACCACCCCCCACAGCAGTTATCGAGGCTATTTGTTTTTCAAAACTGTTCAGTTGCTTAATCTGCATAAACCATCTAATCTAACCTAAACACAATTTCATATACCAGGCTAGCGCTGGGAATAATATCACGTAGTGAATCAGAAGCGTTCTCTGTTTTGTGTTTTTTCCGTATCTTGTGTTTACTAATACCGATGTGCTCGATGTTGTGTAGGTGACGGTGAAAGTGCAAGACAATGGATCGCCACCACTTTCGACTAACTGTTTCCTGAACGTTGCCATCGATGACGAGAATGATAATTCGCCATCGTTTGACTACGCTGATGATTTTTATCAGACGAACATGTTGAGGTCGCTTGGTGAAGGCAATGATGTCTACCGCGTCTATGCGACCGACAAGGACGCCGAAGACAACGGGCGAGTGCGCTATAGTCTGAGTGCTACGACTCCGACATGTACTCATTGTTTCAACGTTGATCAACAGACTGGCTGGATCACCAGAGGCACAGGACCACTCCAGCCTAACTCAGAGGTGCATAGGGCCTAAAAGAATTGTGAGAAGTGCCGGTACTGTCTTTGCTGATGTCCCATAACACACACTTGTCTTTATTCCCGTAAAAGGTAGTGTTTTCACTATGGTGGCAACTTGCTGTCTCCTGCCATGCAGTAGGAGGAAAAGGCAGCCCACAACTTTGAGAAATGTAAATTTGGTGTTAGTTTTAACAGAAAAGAATTAACTGTTTTCAAATGTTTACATAAGGCAAGTTAAAGGTGCCATACCCCAACTGGGCATAGGCGGGATGCTCATTTTTTTGTTTAAGGCCGTTGAAGCCGTAGGTGGATAAACCACTTAAGTCTGTGATGCATGGCCAGTGCCCAGCCGCGGGGCATCATCACCATTTGACCAGTACCAAACAAGAGGGTGCGGCCGTTGAGGGGCCGCCCGCTATGGGGCTGTCCTTGCAGTTGAGTACGTGCATGCTTTTTTGGGGCTTTCTAGGTCTGTGCAAGGCGGCAAGGGATCCTTACGCCACCTGCCAAATATCAAGTTGATCGGACAACAGGCGGCGAAGTTATGGGGATTTTTCGCCAACAAC
>Ga0209367_1004678_pt1 | contig 18949 bp, 7 predicted proteins | sample WorMetLIZISLAND2_FD_187412 | JGI IMG/M metagenome (GOLD analysis project Ga0209367, IMG submission 187412) | Marine gutless worms symbiont microbial communities from Max Planck institute for Marine Microbiology, Germany - Olavius geniculatus... ... | reverse complement strand
TCACTGTGTTTGTGTTATGTGAAAAGTGGAAACATAAAAACCAATATCTTTAAGTGAAAGGGTAACTGAAACACTGTCACTGTCAGGACACTGGAAACCAGCCTCATATACAGACTTTTAGGCTAGAGCTTCATGGCGAGCAGCTGAAGAGAATAACTGCTAACTTAGGCCTACAGTACGGACAGTTCATCAGTGACACTGAGCTCGGAGTTGCTTAAACATCTGCAGTTTTGGAAACTTGGCAGACAGGACTTTTAAAGAATTGAATTTCTAGCCTTCTGTTTAGGCTAATCAGTTCTGCAGGCTAGCCGCCTGGCCTTTAGAACTGGTTAGCCTACACAACAGGCGAAGCACATTAGCATACAGTTCGTCCCTGGGGATCCCCGGGGCCCCAGGGATGAACATTTTTCGTCCCCGTTTCCCCAGGGATGAAATTTATGCCCGGAGTTGGCTTCCCTACTCAAGACTTTGCACATCTTTTACGATCCTGTGCATTTTCTTCCTTATTTTTGAAGATCATATAAATTGTAGGTAAATGGTTCGAGTCCTAAAAAAATCTGGAAACTAAAGGTACTTCAACACAAATAATAACAAAAACAGTCCACTTGTGAAATGAAACAAGAAAAATATGCAAATCCTGGAAGCACCGAGACTGAGACTAGAAACACTTAAAATTAGCAAACATTTAGCATACCGTTCACGCACACATTTGTGACAGCGTGATCCACCGTATGTCCGTGACACGGTCTTCAAGCGTTTCGTCATTCTGCTTCGCTCTAGTGGCCGTGATGGTGTAATCTAAAAGCAAAACACTGACACTGCGGCTCAGGCAGAAATGTTTATCTGTTATCCCAAGACAAGTGCATTAGTGCCCATCCATTCAGCTTCAGACCTTTTATAGATCCTGAGTTATCTCTTGATAAAAACTTATCATTGTTTAAAATTATTAACCAGTTAGCCAAGCAGCCAATCATTAAATTATCTGTACAGCTTAGCTCAGTAATGACTGGTAATATCCATTTTAGCTTCAAAGAATAATTTATTAAATGTCTGTAATGTCAACATGCAGATTCTGGCTCAGAATAGCGTATAATTTATTGCTCATTCACCAAGTGTTCAAGTGTCACACATCAGTTCATCACAGCCAGACCAGATTTCAATCTTATAGTACACTGCGTAGTGCGTATATTAAATATTTACTATCATAAAGCAACTACTGACAGCTTATCCAGTCGTACCCCATGCAGTTTTACTTTGCAGTCACCACATTTCGGAACAGAGCCAAGCTTCTTCTTGTAATGGTAAACAAGTTTGCCACCTGCACCAAAAAATATACAATTCTATATTGGGGCCATACACACTGTCAACTATAACACCACAATGTGACCACATACTGATAATGTTAGAAAAGCTCTATTACTTTATGCAAGAAATGCTACGAACATAGCCTGATGAATCGGGAATAACTGCAGTGCTGTCTTTACAGAAAAAAAGTACAAATATGCCAGCCCAACAGGAATACAAAATTCAGGAGCTCGAAAGATGCTTCAGAAGCCATGTGAGTGACTGAGTACCTATAACTATGCAGATTGTTAGACTGTTAGCTACAGTAGTCATATGCTACATCATTAGTTCCCAGTTCTTACTATCTACACTAGAATGCTGCTTCTCATAATTGTTTAGGATACTAAGGACAGGAAGATGTAGTTTACTTTGGGCACTTAATAATATTTGAAGCCCCGTCACCAACATATCAGCTGCTCTGTTAATGAATTCTGACCAGCCTGCATAAATTGTAACTGACTGCACACCAGAGATATGATAAATGCAATGTGACAAAACACCAGCATGACACACCTGGAGTTTTCACACTTCATGTTCATCATGAACCATGCACGATGATACATAAACACACACACATCATTATCACATACTGATAGTAAAAATAATGACATTAATACAGCAAACATAATGCAAACCGACACGCAAACTGGTACAGAATTTCCAGGAGACATTAGCAAATATTCATCAAAGTCACAGTTGCAACTAAATTTGATACAAGTATGACGTATCTTGCAGTGCTACTGATGTGACCTCACTAAGTAATAAGTATCCGAGTTAAGGCAGCAAACTACACCGTGTGTGATTATAAGTTATACAACACCATAACGCTATACTAGCATCAGCGACCAATATGCAACAAGAATGAAATACAGTATAAAAGAATAATGTGCCTATTATTATAATGCTTTGCCAGTACTCATAACAATTTCAGTAATGTTTTACAATTTTAGAAGCACATAACATGCACACAAATTAATCATCAGTGTGTTCAACTGTTCACGTAATATGCTTTGTGGCACTAATGGTAGTGAATATACATATAGCATGATGTTTATTATGCTAAACAATATAATTCTTTTGGGAATACCATATTTCAAAGCTGTGTGAAAACTAAGTCTGGTACTCTTTTTAACAGCACACAATCCACATTATCATTTATCAGCCTGGTGGCTTCATAAAAAAACAAACAAAGAGAAATTCGCTATTTACATCTTGCGGCGATTGGAATTAGTGTTGTAGCTCAGCCGCCGCCGAAGAACTAATCGCTGTGCCATACTCTTTTGTCACTGCAACACACAACGTAACAGAATGCAAGTACACAGCAAAAACATCAGTCACTATTACTATTATTATAATCATTAGCACAGCTCATGATGTGTCATATATAAATGGATCACAGCCACAGAAAAAGTTACATGACCAGGTAACACATACTGTGTAAAATGTGTCTTCAGGTTACACAGCTGCAACAGAAAACAATTATGTACATATAAGAACTTATAAACTCATAAGGCACTGTTGCAACAGTTCACCACCCCAAAATTTGAAAGAAGGTTGTGGCCTTGAGTTAAGGGCTAGGATTAGAATATGACTGGCCTTATTCGCACTTTGGATGGCACACTAATAACCTCCACCTATTCGCACTCCACACATATAGTGTGGACACTGATCGGCCTGTGACCGATCAAGGTGCAGTAACCATCGCAGACAGATGCCCCTACAGCAGTCGGCCACCGACGAGATCAACTTAGGGTTAAGAATATCGTTAGGGTTAGGGTTAGATTTAGAGTTTGTAGTCGCATTCGATTGCACTTATAATAATTAAAATCCAGTACAATCGGTGTCGTAATCGTTCTTGGTTGATAGACGCTTGAAATAAACAGCTGTGACGTAGAGGTCGCACTGCATGCACATGTACGATTTGTTGCAAAATAGTTAAAAAACGTAAAACGTTTGTAAATAATTCTTCATTTTCGAACTTAAGACATCTTTAGCAGTTGATTAACATAAGTGAAATTGGAAATTTGCGAGTAACTGACCATGTGATTTCGCCGCTAGCGCCACCTATAGATCAATATGGAGTATTGCCAAGAGCGCGAATAGCACAACCAGCGGAGAGGCGCACTCCGAACTGCAATTAACTGCAGTCTTAGAATAGGGTTAGATTAAAGTTAGGCAAAGGGTTGTGGCAACTGCATAAAGTGATTTCTCGCTTTTTTCTCTCTCTTTCTTCTGATGTAGTCCAACTTCCAACAAGTTGAAGACTCCTGCTATTCATGGGGTAGCAAATGTTTGCACTTAACATTATGGAGTTTACTGGGCGCCATAGGAATACACCTAACCCTAACTCCAAATCCTAACTCTAACCCTACACCTAACCCTGACCCTGCACCTAACCCTAAACCCTAATCCTATTGGTAGTTATACGGTATATATGTGAAATAATAGGCGCAATGTATTCCTATGGCGCCCAGTAAACTCCACTCTACCCGTCCCAAAACTCTGACACATCATCATCCAAATCATGTAAGCTGATAGTTTATAGATGCTACTTTTACTCACAATGACATCAGTAATAAATTGTTCTAGCCCCATCCTAAAATTTTAACGGACCATCTCGACGAGTGGCCGGGTAAACATACAGCGCTTCGGTTAACGGAACGACGCAGCATAATCACAGGTTATCAGTACAACCATTAAAGTTCCGCGGCTTATGTGCCACAACAAAACGACAAAATATTAGCTCGTATATCACAGATTACATTAGATAATTTAACAGTCGCAACCTTTATGTTGACATACGACAAAGCCAACCGGAAAAGGATTTTTGTCACCCATTCAGTAAGTATGCAAATCAAAATACCAGCAATGCTCACTAGTCACATAGTGATTGCAATTAGTGATTGCAATCCCGGGATTACAAATTTCTCAATCCCGGATCCCGGGATTGAGAAATTTGTAATCCCGGGATACCGTTTCGGGTTTAGGCTTACAGATTAGTCGTTATTTTGGTATCCCCAATTGGCATATTTTATGCACAGGGCCCCACGAAAGGTATATCCGAACTGTGGAGAGTGACAATCATCATCATCAGTTTAGTTAGTGACTGTCGATTGTCGAAATACAAATTTCCGGCGACAGCACGAGGTAGTACTCTAGCGTTCATAAAGAATTTTATTCACCAGACGGCAAAAAAAATTTATTTCTGTCATTTAATACGCGAAAAAGTACAATTTCAGCTAATTTTTGTAATTCCGAAATCCCGGGATTGAGACGCTGCAAATACCGGAATTCGGGTTTGGCGAAAACGGCCGGGATCCCGGGATTGCAATCTCTACTTCTACACTCCCTGTCAAAGATCACGGACTACTACGGAGTGAACCAAGTTTCATCGGTTTCTCCCCCATTGCCGTCATTGAAGTCCTAGCCTCAGAGCCATGCTATACTTTTTTCAGCTGAGTAATGTTAACACACACAGTGCTAAGACTAGCAAAGTATAAGTGCACAAAGACTGTTTTGTAGTTCTTCAGACTGCAAACGTTTGGTTACTACTGTCTGTCCAATGCAATGCATAGCATTGGACAGAGTATAAAATCACCTGAGTGTCCGTGCATCCAACTTTTATTAAGCTATCTTTCTTCCACCTTACCTTTCCCTTCCCCTTCTCCTTCCCCTTTTTCATCTTACTTCCCCTTCCCCGTTCCTTTCCCCCTTTTCATCCACTTTTTCTTCCCTTGCCCTTTCCTCTTCCCCCTTTTCCTTTCCCTTTCCATTTTCCTTCCCCTTCCCTTTACCTTCCATTCCTTTTCTCCATCTCTTTTCCCTTCCACTTTCCCTTTCCCTTCCCTTCCCTTCCTCTTTCCCTTCTTCCATCTTTATTTCCGTGTTTATTTCCATCTTTATTTCTGTGCGTCCGATATTTGAGGCGCCACATCTCCGTAACAGTGCCAGATAGACGATGGGCACTATTGACCACCCATAGGAAGTCGACCCATGGGAGTCGAACCGATGACCGGTGACCGATGACGTCACGTGACCCCAAAAGGTCCAACTCGTGACCCCATCATCTTTGAGGCGCCATATCTCCATAACGGTGCAAAACAGATTGTTTAGTTAAAATAATACAGAAGGATGAAAGGATCATTGCTGCTGTTAAATTTAAAATTAAACTGTTTGATTTATTCCTACCAGTCTAAACAGCTCACTGATTATATTTATATGGATATATAATGTAAACTGTTGAAATGCATTGGATAGACTCCGTGTTCATATGAACATTATTTTCTTTTCCAAATATTTTACTGTGGTTTGCAAAGTAATTATGAAATGGCAAAGTATGAATTATTAGGCCTACATACCCGGTATGAGAATTTGAACAAAGAGAGCCATACTCTCAGTAGTATTACACATCAGTTTCAGTGGTGTATACATGGGCGGCACTAGGAATCTGATGCTAGGGGCCGGGCAATGGGGGAGGAGGGTGGACAAGGGACAGAGCACAGGAAGGCAATAAATTTTTGATGTGTGGGCCAAATGTCGACCTTATTCAGTTGTTGTGTGCATCAAAAATATGTAGCAGGATCCAGGGGCAAAGCCCCTGAGCCCTCCTGAAGCTGAAACACTTTTAGCTTTTGGACGTGCAATGGATGCCGCAAATTTGCCCGCTTTTTAATATCTAAAGTGCAAAAAAACTTAGATATATCTGTGTTGTCTTGCAAAAATGACCTTTTTAAAAGTCACACCTTGGCATGAAAAAGTGCCAAGAAAGACACTTTAACTCCATTAAAATTTTTCTTGGGGAGGCAGCTGGGGGGCAAGGGCAAGGGCATGGGCATGGGACAGCTGCCCCCCTCCTCCCACACCCTCTGGCGCCGCCCATGGGTGTATAATTGTCTCTGGTAAATAAACTTTTGCATGTACAGCTTTACTTTAGACATCGTGCTGATTGTCATCACTATTGCTCAAGTCATTTTATATCATTTTACATCTATACACACATACAGAGATTGCAGCCTAATAACAAGCCCTAATAATGTATAATAATAATGTATAGTGCATGATACGACTTATGTTAAACTACAGTTACTGGTCAAATAGTTACATTTTTTCATGTTTAACACTTGCTGTGTGATGTTACAGTAGCATGGTCATCATCTGTAACATCACACAGCTCTGATCTGTTTCTAACTCTGCACCACTAACACCTAGCACCATTCTTTGGTGCTTATTACCACTCTGTGCGAACATAAAGTAAAATGCTTTGGCTAACACCTCGGCCCATAACCACAGCCAAAACCATAACCAGTGTGATAAGCACCAAATAATGGTGCAGATATCACAATTTGGCACAATACAACATCAAACACGTATAATGACAAGTTATACACAAAATTATAAAATCAAAACTTTATTTGTTAAAAGTTCAAACTAGCATAATAGACAGTTAGCAAATCACATCTATTAGTTTATCACAAAAACTGTTTTATCATTTCATATATAAACCAGAATGAAATGAATAGATGTGTGCTAAAGCCCAAATTCCATTACGCCGACTTTGCGACAAAGTCCGCGACAAGTCATGAAAGTCCACGACACAAATCAGGTTGCCGACTTTCATGACTTTTGTCGCGGACTTTCATGTGCGGACTTTGTCACCGACTTTCCCCGTGTACAGGGCGTTTCATAAGAAAAAACCCCTTTTTGGTTTATTCATAATTCACTCAAATGATGATCAATTTACACATACTTTTTACCAGTTGTAGCTGAAGAAATACTAATTCAAAATATTGCAACAAAATATGGCAGTTGACTAAATATTCTTTGCTAGTCATGACGTAATGCTGACATCATAACGTGTCATGAGTACAAGCTTGACAGTCTCAACTGGTGATGTCTATCGCTACCCTGCTCCGATGGTGAAAAATTTCGTTTGCTGATGACAAATTTTTGAAGTTTTACGGTTGGAGCCACAAAAACGTGCAAAGCGATCACATTTACATGTCTGTGGGGATAGTTGGAATTTCACATGTTCAAGCAAGACAGTGCACTAGCACACAGAGCTTGCAAAATGATTGCGTTTTTAGATCGCGAGACGCCTGATTTCATGTCCACATGTTGCTCAGTGCTGACACGATAAACATTTTTTATTAATGAACCAGATTAAGTTCACCATTGAAGCTGGGTAGCAACTGACAGCACTAGCTGAGACTATCAAGCTTGTACTCATGACACATTATGACGTCAGCATTACGTCACAACTAACAAAAAATATTTAATCTACTGCCATATTTTGATGCAATATTTTGAATTATTATTTCTTCAGCTACAACTGTTAAAAATTTTGTATAAATTGATTATCATTTGAGTGAATTATGAGAAAAAACAAAAAGGGTCCCTTTTTTATGAAACACTGCATATTGTTACGGACTAAATTCCATTAGAGCGACACAAATGGCTTTGTCGCGGACTTGTTATGGACTTTGTCGCAAACATCTTGACATGTCGAGATGGTTTGTGTCCGCGACTTTCCCCACGGGGAAGTTTCAGTGAAAGTTGCCGTAATGGAATTCGGGCCTAAAGCAGCACAAGACCTAAAAAATACAGTTGTCTACATTTCAACCACAAAAATTATTCAAACAGAATTAAACACTAATGATAAACTACTACGTTACAATATAGGATTTCAATAGCAGAATAAGGAATGATAATTAGCAATTAGCAGCTTGGGATTTGTGGTCAAATTTTTATATCCAAACAGCACAACAGATAGCTATAAAACGTTATTCCCAGATGTAGTACCTGACACAAAATACAAGAGATATGAGTCAGCAATCAACATGATTAGGGATTATATATTTTATAAATTTTAGTTCTCAGAATCAGTGGACATTTACAAGGAAAGACAAGTAACACATGACAAATAATAATAGTTGTAAATTTTTCAATTTAGCATTCATAATATTCTCATTCTGAGAATACAAAATATATACCAGAGAAAACACACAACGTCAACCATAATAGAAATGTGTCAGGTCTACGATACAGAATCATTGCTAAGTTACACAGTTCCAGATAGAAAATCTGGCACACAACTATAATAATTATAATAGGTTCTTAAACAAATTTTACAAGCACATTACATTCTTTCCACACATAAAGCAACACCCATACCACCACCCACACAAAGTGAAGCGACACCCTTCTTCCCTCCAGTTCTCTGTAGATTAGTTAGCAGTGTAACGAGTATGCGTGCACCTGATGCTCCTATGGGGTGTCCCATTGCTATGCCACCACCACACACATTAACCTTTGCCTCATTGAGCTTAAGTTCACGTATTATTGCAACCAACTGTGCTGCGAATGCTTCATTTATCTCGAACAGGTCAACATCGTCTATGGTCCAATTGGCTTTCTGCAGAACAAGTTGAACTGCTTTTACCGGTGCAATGCCCATTACAGCAGGGTCAACACCTACATGGGACCATGCAACAACACGGGCTAATGGTGCAAGATTACGTTTTGCAGCCTCATCACCACTCATCAGGACTAATGCTGCAGCTCCATCGTTTATTCCAGAGCAGTTTCCAGCCGTCACAGTTCCCTTCCCGTTCACCGGAAATGCTGGCCTCAGCTTCTGCAGGCCTTGCATGGTACAACCATCACGAGGAAACTCATCAGTCTTCACTTCGGTTACGCCTTGTCTTCCTGTAATACTAACTGGCACAATCTCCGGTTCAAAGAAACCAGCTTTACGAGCGGCTTCGCATCTCAGCTGCGACTGCAGTGCGAATTGGTCCTGATCCTCTCGCGTGATCTGCCATCGCTCGGCCACGTTCTCCGCAGTGCGGCCCATGTGATAGTTGTTGAACGCGTCGGTCAGGCCGTCACAGAGCATGGTGTCGACGAAGGTCAGGTCGCCAAACTTGACGCCGTTTCTCATGTAGACGGCGTGCGGAGCTTTGCTCATGCTCTCTTGTCCGCCGGCGACGACGACACGAGAGTCACCCAGTCGTATTGCCTGGTAGGCCAAAGCGACGGCTCGCAGCCCGGACCCACATAGCTGATTCACGGTCCACGCCGGCACCGTGTCAGGTATTCCCGCTTTAATGCTCGTCTGTCGGACCGGATTCTGGCCCTGGGCAGCGCACAGTACCTGGCCAAGTATGACTTCGGACACGTCCTCCGGCTGAACTTGTGCTCTATTCAGAGCCTCCTTGACAGCCACGGCGCCCAGCTCGTGTGCACGTAGTGACGACAACGATCCATTCAGAGAACCCATCGCAGTACGAACAGCCGACACTATAACAACGTCCGACGTCATTGTCACTCTAATTTCGCTGTAGTTTCTGTATACCGGCTAACGTTTAGACAGAGTTAAATGCGTTCTTCACGCTTTACAACCGATACAATGTTGCTATCTTGCAAAGTTTGTAAACATAACCGTGCCACATATCGCCACACATCGTACGATGTCAACATTGCCCCGCCCAAAACATTGCAATTAGGTCATAGGTCATGAACCTAAGCCGTGACCTACATTGCGGCCGTCATGTAGTGAGGCAACCACGATAACGATTTTCGACAAATAATCGGTAATACCGGTATCATTTCCAGCACCCTACACTACCGTGGCTGCAATTACGGGGTAGAATTACCGAGACTTGTGTCTTTTACTCTTTGTGTTGAAATTTCTACTTTTTATTGAGTCTCAGTTTTCATTGTTATTGAACGTTTGAAGCTGATCGAAAGTGTCGAGATCCAACTAAACAGCTATAACAATCATTGCATACCGGTCAATACATAGGTACCAAGCAGGTACAATAATTTACCAGGTAGCAATTTAGAATAAAGTGACAACAATTAATTATATTTTACTGAGAAATGAATCATATTATTACTTCTTCTTTTTAGTCAGTTTGCAGAGCAAATAACGGTATGTTTCATCTCTCTCCTGTGAAAAGAAAATATTAAACTAGTAATCGAATCAAAAACTGCACTTATAAAACAACAGTTTTATTCGCAAACACTATGACAAACATGGCAGATTGTACAAGCAGTTTGTGACAAACATTTCTTTATCCATCGATGGAAGAATGGAAACAATCAAACTCACACACAACAGGCATACCTGGGTACAAATCAAAAGCACCAGACTGTACTAGTCTAATATTTGTTTGCTTATGGCATCACTCACTGCCTTCTGATACTACTGTTATGTAACATGAAAAATACCTAGTGGCCAAAATCTTAGGAGATTTACTTTGAACCACTTTTACTGTGTTGATCAATCAAAATGCAAAATGTACAACAGACAGCTAATGCTGTTTGCTGTTTGAATTATTATAATTTATTTTGTTGCATTAACTACATTATGTATAAGATTAACTTATGAAATTTACTGGAGCTTCCCAACGTTTGGGAGACACAGTCTAACCTGAAGAAATGACAGAATAATTTGCCAATTAAGCAAAAAATGAAAGTAGTAATAGAATATTAAAGTCACTGTTGGTGGAACAAATAAAACACAACAACACTCACGTATACCAGATGCAGATATATATATATACAATACATAACATTTATGATGGCTATAAACTTTTGTATATTTCAATAAATGAATAAAAATAAGGCTGCTACAACCTGACACAAAAACAGTCAACAGTTTCGAACAAGGTTTATAGTGTGCTATAATAATGCAGTTGAGCATGCATAAAACAAAGTTTCTACCGGCATGTGCCTACTTGAGTTTTAACTGATTAAATCAATTTCTATAAATCAAAATTTTCTAACAATAATAAATAAATCAAAAAAATTAACACACTACTGCAACAGCAGGTATAAACTTGTGCTATAAAATAGAATACAGTACTCCTCCTGTATGCTGTTTCACACATAACGGCACATCTAACGGAGGTTTGTTCTGTTGTTCTGTGTGCCATAAACAATCTCAATCTAATCTCATAAAACTTATGGCACATATCATACATTATACCTAGACATGTGGTGTAGCAGTAATGTGGTGGACGATCAACAAAGTTGCTCTGTGCTGGGCCCAGTAGGTACCAGGATGAGGACTGTCTACAGGCAGGTAAACTTAGCTTGGCCATGGCAGTGAAATCAGTACAAGTGAAATCTGGCATGTAATCTGGCATGCAGACTAGCTGTGGTCTTGCAGTGCAAGCTTGTGTCTGGACAAAGACTAAAGAAACAGAGATCACCGCTGCCCCATGTGCCTAATGGCTCGGTATTCAAGAAGGACTCTACACGGTGTTTCATAAAAAGGCACCCTTTTCCTTTTTTTATAACTCAATCGAATGGTGATCAATTTACATGAAATTTTTACCAGTTATAGCTGAGGAAATACTAATTTGAAATATTTCAACAATATGTGGCTGTTGGTTAAATATTCTTTGCTAGTTGTGATGCAATGCTGACGTCATAATGAGTCATGGTTACAAGCTGTTTGTCTCAACTGGTGCTGTCAGTAAGTTGTTATCCTGCTTCGATGGTGAACTTTATCTGGTTCACTGATAATGTTTATTGTATCAACACTAAGGAACATGGGGGCATGAAATCAGGCATCTCATGATCAAGAAGGTCATCCATCTTGTAAGCACTGTGTGCTGGTGCACGGTTTTGCTAAAAAGTGTAGAAGTCAAGCTGTCCCCATAAGTGTGCAAAAGTGATCATTCTGGGCGTTATTTTGTGGTTGCAATGGTAAAACTTCAACAGTTTGTCATCAATGAAGCAGATGAAGTACACCATTGAAGCAGGGTAGCTATTCAGCAAATCTGTCAGCACCGGTTGCAACAAGCCAGTTTGTACTGTTGACGTCAGCATTACATCATGACTAGCAAAGAATATTTAACCAACAGCTATATTTTGTTGAAATATTTTGAATTAGTATTTCTTCAGCTACATCTGGTAAAAATTTCGTGTAAACTGATCGTCATTCGAGTGAATTATGAAAAAAAGACAAAGGGTGCCTTTTTTATGAATCACCATGTATATGCTTTTTGTATATATAATCATACTGATAAGATAATAATAATACAAGTAACATAAAATAAAGACTTCATGCACAGTCCATACGTCAAATGTTCAACTGTAATTGCATAAATTAATATACAAAATCTATAACAGACCACTCACCCAGTGCTGTATCACTTCACACAAAACAGCAAACACAAACTTATGCAATCTTACCGCATTACTTCACATTCAATGCATCACAATGGTCTTGTTTCAAACGCAGCTTGTACAATACTACTCCTCCGTCTGCATTACAGTATACTGTAATGCTGACGTTTCATTGCATATTTGCATATTCAACAAAGCAGCTGGAAAATCTGATCCAGTTATTTGAATTGGGCTTGACTTCGACACTACAACTGATTGTCACTTTTCATTCTTCAACATCAAATGCATTATCTTTATCACTTCTTCCTGCTGGACCTGATTTTAACAGAAATTCTTGCTAAACTAAAATGAAAAGTACCAGTATATGCAAGTTGTGTAAGATATAGTTGTTTGATTTATGACAGTGAGCAGAGGCATCATGGCAGAACGAAAAGTGAAAGGGGGGGAGCAACTGTCCCATAAATTTTAGCTGGTCGTAAAATGTTCTGCTTGTCCAAAAATTATGTTCCGAAAATATCAAATTTGGGGCTAATAATCCTGAGGAAATTTTGGGGCAAAATTAAAACTCCAAGTACCCATAATCTACTCTATAGGAAATGTGCAGCTGTCTGTTGAAAGACTGCAACTTCCTGCCCCCTGCCCATAACATGTTCATCCCACGACATGCTGGAAGTAAGACTTGGCCAATGAAGGCAAATCGGGGGTTAACAGTAGAAACATGACTGAGCAGAAAAGAAACGTAACCTTCTATAAATAAAGGCTATGCCACAGATGACTGCAAAGTTATGCACTTAAACTTCCGAACCAAACAACTGTTGATAATGCTGCCGTCGACACTCGGTTCACATAGATCTTTGCTTTATGTAACTCTGAACATCACCCATATATACACCGTGGCACTTTACTTTTGTCCATATCTTCACCAATTATTGACTGATATCGCACCACACCGTAAATGTATCTTCACACTACCTTGTGAAACATAAATGTCAGAAAACCTAACGATAATAACAAACATTTAAGTAAATAAAAAACCACTTCAGACTAGCAGTGCAGTGAACGATCCATATGACACTAGACCGTGTTAAACCCACACAGTCTTATAGAGTCATACAGATCATTCATCGCAATGTTGATCTGAAGTGTTTTTTTTTCAATTTTACCAAAATGTTTGTTTGTTATTATTGTTATACATGCATATTTCATTGATATTTCACAAGATTGTGTATAGACGCATTTGCAGTGTGCTGGGACATATAATAATCACATTATAGCAAATTGTCTGCAGAGTGTGACACTGAAAGAATTTTGAAAATCGGTCATTAATTGGCGAAGTTATGGACAAAAGTAAAGTGCTACATTTTTTATGGCCCACCCTATAGACTTAAATATGTATAAATTTACATATAAGACTTATCTCAGAAAGTACCACTGTCGACAATCTGGTGCATATAAATGTTCTGTTACCCAAAGTAACGGTCGAAATGGAGTAAGTACACTGCAGCTGATGTGTGGTTTTTGATATGGAAAAAAAGAATAATAAAAAATGCAATGCTTAAAGAATTGCTGGGACTAGTGTCAGTCAGCTTGATGACTAGGAGTGGCAGATACTGTGGGCTGGTCCAGACCAGCCATGTGAGTGAGGAGGGTGGACAAAAGCCCAGACAGAGCAAAAAAATCAACGAGCATGAGATCATCTTGAGATTTGATAATTTTGCATTCATGGAAACACGTCTGTATTTTTTCACTTCTTATAAGCCCACCCAAATTTTGGTGTCTTTTGGTACAACTCGACTTTTAACAGAATAAGCACAACTGGTGACGGTTTGATAATGCTACTAGAACAGCAAAAGATACGCAAGAACAATGGTCATGAGACCAGCCGAGAACAATGCCAACAAAACCATAAAACGACGTAACAATACGGACACAACAAATAATGTTTATAGATCGGTGGAAAAGGAGCATACGCAGCATGACAGCGTCGACTGTTATGAGAGATGAAACGCGAGTTGGCCTTCGCGAATAGCGAGTGCCAGTTTATCGCGCATGACGTCAATGTTGGTGTAATCCGGGAGCTTCAAGTAGTTGACGCAGGTCATGACAGACGGTAGAAAGTCGTCGGCATTCTCATTGCCTTCCGCCATCTTACGCACGATTGTCAGCGGAGGAACAAGGCTTCGCAAACCTGTAACCAATATGCAAAAGTCTAACTTAATTCGAAACTAAAAATGTTAAAAAAAATATACAGCAGCTCTTCATGGAAACCCTTCTCAAGAGCTGTGAAGGGTCATACAATGCATTCAATTTTACAGTATCTGGTATCGTGTTAATTGTAAACAGCATGTACTGGCTTTTTATAATAACCACAACTGACTGATAAATGCATTCTGATTTGACAGATAAACAATGACATTAATGAACAATGGCACTAACCACCAATCGGTAGCCTTGGTGATCCAGTAACAAATCGGACAAAGAGACTTTGCTCGGCTGCGTTGTAGTTGCTGAGAATCTCGTAGAGAAAGCGGACCGGCTGAGAGTCATGAGTGTAGCCATGGTCTGGACGACATGTCTCCATCAAGTACCTCATGTCCCACGACTCCATTGGACAGCCACAAAACAACGCGTCCAACTGACAAAACACAAAAGACTAGTGGTAATCCTGCTGGGCAGCAAAATTTCAGCGCAAAGTTACTCTTAAAATGTGTGTCGCAGCCCGAAATTGCGAACAAAAATCACGAAAACCCCCTATTTTGGGGTTCCAGATCGTTCAAGGTCATCAATGTTGAAACCCCTAAAAAGCTCGTCACGAGTGCTTGTTATGATAACTAGCACATCTGTGCCTATCTGTAACCGTTTCATGCCAAATGAGCCAACATCTGTAAAATAAGGACTTCTTAAAGGGGTACCCCTGTTTCACGCCCTTGTTTGAGGGAAACCTCCTCACCCAGTGTCACAAAATTATGTCACAAAAAACTAGAGTCCTTGTTCACAGTGAAGATTTCGTGACTAAATGTCGCCGTTTTGATACAGTGACAAGGTGTGACAGACAGACAGACTGACAGACAGATGCCTTTGAGGCTAGAGCTAAGATGTGCGAAGCATTCTGCTGCTACGTGCAAAGTGTAAAAACCATCCAAAAACAGTGTTTTGATTTCTTAAAAACCAAACCGGGAAAACCGAGTTTTTGATTATTAATTAACATCAGTTCAGCTTGGTTTTTTTTAAATTAAAATTAAAATTTTCAATGGGTTCTACACAGCCCTATATTAGATGAAATATAATAATTGGTGATAAAGATCATTGCAACCTCTTCGGCATAGAAGAAGCTCAGAGATGCCAGTGGAAAGATTTGTTCGAATCCATCACGAACAGCATCAAGCTGTCTGCAGACCCCTTCGACGAGTGTCCAACGTACAACCAACTACAACATCAGCACAACAAAAATGAAAACTACTGCAAGCCAAGCATCATTCTTTGACAGGCAAAGGTGAAAAGTACTTGATATGGCATTGTTTATAGCAGGCAAGACTTGTGACAAGAAGCGCTTTACAATGTCAGAAGTGGCAGCTAATTGGCATGAGCCAATGATACATTGGTAGACTATTCGTCCATCTGTTGCCCAGGTCAGCAAACAGCTGGACCTGCAGTGCAGCCAGCTGACATACAACCACCGCAGCTACACTAGGCCTTCACTCTGCAGCCCTTAAGCTACTAGTCACTTCCTATCCTGCTGAAGATATTAGGCTGATTTGACCTGAGCAAACAGTAGGTTAGCAACTTGCTCAAAGTTGCTCGCAAATTTACACTAAAAACCTTCCAGTAATCAGCCACTGATTCTCCAGTGAGAGAAAATGTGCTAGTGAGCTTCAATTTGCTACAAACAACAAATCTCTACATTAACCTGTGCATGGAAAACTGGCTCCTGGCAACAACTTTTAGCAGACAAACACGTAGAAGTCAACAGAAATTACCCAGAACAGTGGATAGAGCAGAGAAACGTAAGTTCAATGCAAAACGCACCTGAACGTATTCTTCGAGGTTGTCAAGAGTCACCGAGATGTTCCTGCCACCTTTCTTCAGTTCAATCTCTGGGTAGCCGGGAAGGACAAAGTCGAGTTCGAGGTCGTTGACAGCACAACCATCAACAGTGAGGCTGTCCATTAAAAGCTGGTGCGACTCCATGGTCTGTACACACACAGTTCACAGCAGCAGTAGCAGCAGGCAGCATATACACAGTGTCCCAAAATTAGCGGCACCCCTACATACATGTATAAGTTAGTGTAAAACCGTTAATACCTCATAAATTTGTACAAAATTTGAAACAGTCATTGAGACAATCATTCTGAACGCATCTTTACAGTTTGCTTTTGGCCTCGACGCAAGCTCGTAGTCTAAAATGGGTACGCGGCTGTTTAATCCCTTTGTCAATAACAATGCATCAAATGTATCTTAATGTAAACAAACTCTGACGTCATAATGACGTTATATTGAGCACACACGGTAAAGTGCGTATGTCATAATGGATGTGACAGTAAGCAATGTTAAGATAGTGCAGTGTATGATATTTCGTTGAAATCCATGAACTACAAACTGAATTTGGCGTGTTTGAAACAGGGGTGCCGCTAATTTTGGGACACGGTGCATAGTGAACACTACAGTTAGCCACATTACATCAAGCAGAATGCAATGAAATCCACAACGTCTTGCCTTAGCTACCAATCTGCAGCGTTTACATAGAAACAAGCTAATTAAAAACTAATAGTGTGCACAGCTCTTCACAGAAACCTATCTCAGAACTACGGAGTACGGAGCACCACCTGCCGCATGTGAGATCAGATGAATATGCCCTGCCACTACAGCCAGGCAAGCCGACACTTGATTTACCTACCCCAGAAGCTAAGCTGACTTATATGGCTGGTTACATAAGAGATTGTTTATCTGTCCTCACTCCACGGTCACCCAGCCAAATACTAACTGGGCCTGACACAAAGCATCTATGTTGACCGAGGCCAATGAATTAATCAGTACCTAATACCGCCACTCTACAAGGAAAGAGAGAAGAAGATAGACAGCAGCTGAAAGCATTCTCACATGCGAAGCATCAGCGTCTAAATTCTTCTTCTGTATGACAACGTCATGGAGTTGCTGCAGTGATGTGCCAAGAACTGGGTCGACATCATGCACGTCGAACAATGTCAAAGTCGACTCCAAGCCCAGCAGCCATTTGTAGAACACTCGACTCAATGGCAAGTCCAGCTGATAGCAACAGTCATCATCACGATCATCAACATTACAGTGGAAACATCAATCAAACATCTTTATTATATGCTGAATCTTTACTCCAGAAGCTACATTAACAGTATAAAAATACTAGGTTGAAAGTTAAAAAATGCACAATGTAATTAATTAAATTAGTTTTGAAATACAGAAAGATTTTTGCATAATGCGCTAACTTTGTGTTTCAATCAAAGCATGTTGCAAATAGTTACTAGCCGAAAGATCATGTAATTATTTTCTCACTTTTCATGTACAACTTGTTTCAGAAACTCACTAAAAATTATTTGTTATGTGTGGTTTTGCACTAAGTCATCAAAACCATCCTACACCTTCTATGGCGCTGAATCATTTCTTTACACCATAAAAATCATTTACATTCACATGTTTGCAGGGATGTGGTCTCGGTCGAGACGGTCTTGGGTTGCGAGACGTACTAATGTCTCGTCTTGGACAAAATCAACATCTCAGTCTTGTCTCGGTCTTGAAGCAATACGTCTCGGTCTCAGCCCAGTAGGTCTCATCTTGGGTCTCTGACTATTGCGTCTCGTCAAGACGTTTTGTGCAGGTACACGCCGTGCATAGCTGCAGTTAGACCGATACTAACCAGCATGATATTCTGCCTTAATTTGTATATGCGGCTTAGACATATTCATTTACAGTGTTTTCACTCTTTCATTTGCTCATTTATCATGAAGCAGAATTATGTCATGTCAGTCTTTTTTCGTCACAAAATGACCTAGTCATGATGAAGATAAAGTGTATGATATTAGATTAAATACTGTCAGCCAAATCAAATTGCTACTGGCCCATGTCTATAGCACTGCAGTTGCAATTCTTTATGGTCATCATCATCGATATATTGTTGCAATAATTTACGAAACACGAAAACACGATCGGTTATTGTATATCAACAATGGCAGGCCGCTGTGGCCGCCTTCGCGCATCATGATCAATAAGCTTATTTACATCATCATCATCACCTTGACGCCAAATCCGTGACATCACGGCTTCATGCCAGCATGTACGTTACCACAGCGACGCCGTTGAACACGGCTGCGTCGATTTTACAGTACCACCAATACGCACACATCATCATCATCATCATCATCATCGACAACCGTGGGCTCAATGCCCGTTGGTGTCTGACGCCATTCTTACTATCGCTGCCCACCGCTGCCTATCT
>Ga0209367_1004677_pt1 | contig 18951 bp, 10 predicted proteins | sample WorMetLIZISLAND2_FD_187412 | JGI IMG/M metagenome (GOLD analysis project Ga0209367, IMG submission 187412) | Marine gutless worms symbiont microbial communities from Max Planck institute for Marine Microbiology, Germany - Olavius geniculatus... ... | reverse complement strand
TCTTCCGACCCGCCATCTTCAACGTTGCAGCAAAAATGATGACCACCGACGACGACCGAGTACCCTAGTAGTTGTCTGTACGGCCACGCCCTTTGATACCTATCTACACGTGGATGCAGAGAATTCTGGTGCATTCTGGTGCTGTGCCTTCTGTTGCAGTACCCGAGTGAGTGGACGATGATCTCAGCCTTGTACTGCGCCTCTGCCCTTGTCCTCTGTCTTCGCCCACGTACTGAAGTGTTATACTTCAGGCCGGCGAAAAACTGCCAGATGCGTCGCGTGAAATTCCATAAGCACGTCTGGTACAGCGACCGCAACAGCGTGGCAGCAGCATCAATGGCTGTTGCAAACTTACAGCTGAGCTGCTGAAGATAACAGAAAACTGCTGGTTCACTGGTAGCTATGGAGAGGTGGCAACCGTTAACCAGTCACTCGGGGGTCGCGGCCCTATATGGAGTCCACGGATGACCCCCGCCCCTTCCCCCGACATTTTCAGGTAGAGGGTCTAATCACGAACATCGCTTGACCTTCCATTTCTATTTCTTTTCGCCAAATTAGTTTCTACTAAGTATGCAAAATAATGAAATAGGACAGCTTTGTCAGTCACAGTCACTGGAAATCTTTCATTACTTCGATGATTTGATTGCCTATAAACTTATATACCATTTGTTTAGTTTCTAGGAAAAATATAAAACATGCTCTAGCTGACGTAATAAAAGTGCGTGGGCTTCTAATTAATGTAATGCTAAAAATCTTTTTCCCAACGTGGACGGTGCGTTTTTTGGTCCCCTTGTACCTCAATTCAATATGTCGTTACTTATTTCTACACTGGCCTATTTATATTCTATGTTGTATCCGCATCCGGGAACTTCGTGTTTGTTTATCGTTTGTTTTTAATTTTAGAAAGTATTATTATTGATTGTACTTTTGCAGTAGACATCATGATTATAGACGGTGAAAGTGAAGTATTGTCGGATGTGGAGGTAATCTTACCGCGCGAAGTTATGGAAACCTGTCAGGATTTACAGCAGGGCGGCACGTCATGTTTTCTCTCCGTCAACAAGCAGGACTGCACGACCAGTCAACTTTTTATTCACAAACTGAACGATGATTCCATCAAAATACGCATCACTGGTACTTTTTTTATATATATTTAACATTGTCTACGTAGAACATAGGTAGGTGACTTGCATGACTACTCAACTATGAGGATTTGTGCATTATTGGAAAAGGAGTGGAAGAAGAAGACTTTGCTTTCAAACTACATGTTGTGTAAAGTGATGTTGATCATTGATATGGCAGCCTGTAGAATGTGCGCTATGTGAAGAAATAGCTTCTTCAATCGAAGCCTTTGAGCTCATAAATGCTGATAATGATGCTGCTGCTGATGCTAATTTGTTCTTAAATTGTGATTGGGGTAAGAGAACACATTCTAGTAAATTCAGAAAAAAAGAGTAGTAATTTGAAAAATTTGTGTTTAGTAGCAGAATAGTGAGCATGCAGGCTTTACTGCTTGGTGGTTTTACCAGCGATATTGCTGTTGTTTTAGTGCTGGCTCTGGGATCAAACGTGGCTGAGAGTAATCAAGTGGAGGAAGTTAGTGACACCTTGCGTGAAGATGGCAACATTGCTATCGATGAAGAAGACATCTCGTATCATGTTGTTTACTCAGCCGGTTTGAAACGTCGCTGCATGAAAGCAAAGCCACGCATACCAACGGCGGTCGACACGTCACGTCTCAACAAGCATCTCACAAACATCTGGAGTTCAAAGCGCAAGAAGACAGCCGTTAAAAAGTACCCGTCATCTCTACAGCTCGAAAGTCTGCAAGGAGTGGAAAGTGAAATGGAAGTGTCGGACCATATTGATGCAGCATTAGCAGCAGATGAGTCCACTGACGTCAATGCGCAAGCATCCACAGTCATTATAGTAAAGACCCTGCCACAGAAGGTGGCCGAAAGTTCTAATTCAACAACACCTGTACCGGTAGAGATGAACCAGGTGTCGGAAGATAAGGCCAAGATACAGAAGGGAAGCCGTGACATAGCGGAACGTCTGAAGGCTAGGAAGGAGCGGATGATGACGTCATTGGGTGGCGGCCGTTTTGATGGCAGTATGAGCCATAGTGGGCAGGTGACATGTGAGTTGTGTGCGGAGGTTGTCGATGACTACGCACAGTTGGTGCGTCACGTATGTCAGCAGCATGAAGACTGTACTTACGTGCGAAGTTATTTGGACGAGATTCAACCGATTGCTGACGCTCTGACCGCCGTGCAGCTCTTGTGTAAAGAATGCGGGAGAACATTTGTGGGACATGTGGCACTGGCAGCTCATCGACACGAGTGTGGCGCTCTGTCCAAGCTTGGCGCTAAGCGTAGACGTGTCGCCGCTGGTCTTTTGTCACCGTCGCAACACAGCCAACACAATGGAGCTGCCGCTAAACGCAGCAGTCAGAAACCAAAACCAGCTGTGGTAGCACCACAGGACCGTAGCAAGTGTACCCACTGCAAAAGAACGTTCAGCTCTCAGGACAAACTTGACAAACACGTGGTACGTGTTCACACTGAGAAGGATGCGAAGCAGCGAGCGGGCAGAGGTGGTGGCATTCATCAAGCTCGACCAAAATCCACTGCTGCTGCTAAGGCCAAGTCATCCGCAGTAGCTGTGAGCCCATCAGAGCAACAGCAGGCAGACTCGTCTCAGTTGTCTGCAAGCAGCGGTGCTGCCAAGTTTCAGCGTTGTGATCACTGCAGTGCATGCTTTAGTCGTACGTCGCTGCTAATTACTCACATGAGATACTGCCTCAAAGCTGACCACAACAGATAATGCATGCTGAATTACGTGCACAGCCCCTCAGAACAACTTACATCCTAGCTTGACTCTGACGATCATTACAGTACCTCCACTGGGGAAGGAGGCAGTGATTATCCTACAGTGTTCGCCTGTTCACAGAATTACTCAAAAAGTTGCAATTGAGTTTCGTGAAATTTTGTAGGTTGTGGGGCATGGCCCGGGAAAAATAACTTAGATTTTGGTGCTGTTCTGGATCATGTTCCACGTCCTGAAATTGTAAATGGATTTCTTTATGATGTCCTATAGTAGTGCTGTCCATTACTCGCTAGATTTCAACAGGCATGTTGTGAGCCTGAATATGCACAACAGTATCTCCTTTTGAAATTGTGAAATAAAACATTTTTGTGCTCCTTGATGCAATTGTGCATCTCTTGATGCCAGCACTAAGTAATGCCATGTTGGAAGAAGTCAAATTCTGATGTAATAATTAACACTTTCACATCTAGGACCTTTTGCAGTATTTTGGTGAGAAAATTGGCCACTGTGTCATCAGAATGTTCAGAATTACTGCCTGGAAGTTTAGTATAATTCTCTATGTATATATACTTTGTACATTTTATTGCATTAGGCCTAGATTGTCAGTTATTACCTGGTTGCCAAACTGTAGTGTGATGGTGGTGTGCATCTGGCTGGATGTGAGTTTACTGTACGTGCAGTTGTAAATGTATAGTGTGCTGTGTGTAATGTGTATATGCAGTTTTAGCATACGTATGTTATCACATTTGTGTGCAATAGTTTGCTAGGCTACCATATGTCATCTAGCTCCAACCATCCTTCCGGAGAATATCACGATGTGTAAAAGTTTGGAAACCAGAAGTTGCGTCAAAATCTTGGACATTCGTGTGCTTTCTGTAGACTTATTCATTACTCAAGCCAGTTTCTTGTTTGTTACAGATTTGCTATAAAAATAATGACTAAATATATTTTATGTACCATTATGTTATCATGCATTAATCAAATGTGTTTTTACAGAAGACACCATTCACTGACTCATGTGAAACACTAATTGGCATAAGCTCTTGTTTTTGCCATATGTAACATATGTTCTGTTTTTGGCCTTCATCCTTGCTCTACAGCTTGTTCTTAAAATGTATTAAATGTCATCTTTTGTTTGATTTTAGACTACTAAGGCTGTGTCGAATATATTTATTTTAGTTGATTTTAGTTGGCTGATATTGTAGCATTATTTGGCTGCTGATAGATATTTTTGCTATCAGGGATTTATTAAAAGAAATTATTGTTATAAATGATTTGAAACTTGCTAGTGGACTGAAACACCAGTTCTTCTGTCACTGATCTGATATAGTGTTTTTAATGTACTGTGTGTTTTAATGTGTTATTATTACGTTCGTTTGTATACTAGCTATACAGTTAAGTTGCTGTGTAAATAGATCCAATCTAAGATGTGGCGTCGATTTTTGTATCATTATGTGTTACTGCTTGTCATTTGTTGTTTATTTGCTTACTTTTGAGTTACCATACAAATAAATCTCCAAATTTAATGAAATTTATCAGGTCACACAGTCAACCTAACAGATCACTGAATAGTGATGGCTTAAGGTTCCCCCCCCGTCCTCCAATAGACAGCATTATGAGATTGATGACTGTCTGGAGGAAAGCGGAAGATTATTAGAACTGCCATTTTCGATACATATGCACAATTATAACCGGCAGTTCTTACAATTTCGGGTTTAGGTCTTTTTTGTGTTTCATAAAGTTAAACTTTTCGTAAAGGTTAAACTTTTTGTTTCGTTATTTTGTGTATGTGGAATTTTGCCTGCAAAGGCCATCCCTGAAATGACCTATACTGTGTCGGGCGGGACGTTAAACCCTACTCACTCACTCATGCTTAAGTTGCATTAACAACTAATATTTAACCTGCACATTTAATCCCAAAATCTATGTTTTAAATTGTTTGAAAAATCCAAACACTGACTTGCAAAACAACTGCTTCAGTTGAATAACCAGTTAATCCAGTTTACATCAGGTTGCTATGGCAAAATACCTTGGTTTTGCCGAGATGTACTTAAATCTAAAGTACCCTTAAAGTTAGTAACTAAGTAAGTACCAATTTATATAGTGCCAAAATCTCACAAGAGAATCAGGGCGCATGTGTAGTAAATAGACAGTTAAGGTTGCTTTTTACGTGCGAAAGCAGCTACTGCTTTAGCGCATCTTAGCCATCGCAATTCTGTCTGTCTGTCACACAGGTGGATCAGTCAAAAACTGTGCAAGCTATGATCACCAAATCTTTAGCGTCGGCTGCCCGGAAGACTAGTTTCAGGAACCGTAAAGCTTTTCCAAAAACTCGAAGGGGGTCACCCAACGAGGGCACTAAATGAGAGGGGGTAGGACAGATTTGCAATTTTTAGCCAGTTAGTCGCTGTATCTCGGTAACGGTATGAGACAGGGCCTAGGTTAATCAATAATAGGAAGTCGTACACTGGCTCTCGATTGCCACCGAATTCAATGACCTTGGATGACCTTGAACGCCAAAATAGGTTTTTTTTGGATTTTTTGCACTTTCTGGCTCGAGACACATTTCAAAAGCGAATTGCACCGAAATCATTTGAGATAGACATGAATAAGCTGCATATGAAATTTTCAGCATTGAACATAGATTTCGGCAGTGCAAGTCTCGATTTTCTAGGTTCAAGGAAACTTGGGCACGAGGGCATCAAGGAACAGTACTGCCATAAAAGTTGTTATTTTTCTGCTGTTGGCCAGTCTTGTGAAAACGGTTGCAAATAGGCATGGGCATGCTGCCTATTACAACAAGCACTAGTGACAAGCTTTTTAGTCTTATCGACATCGATGACTTTGAAAGACCCTGAACTCCCAAAATAAAGTTTTTATTGATTTTTGCGATCTGCAGCTGCAGAGCACACTTCAAGAGTGAATTGTGGTAAAATGGCTGGAGATATACTGACAATTTGCGAACAGGAACTGCCGTAGGCTTTTGCGCATCTCGTGAGCATTAGCTCAAATTTGACTGATCCAGGGTTTAACAACTACAAGAGTAGGACTACACACTACACGTGAGTTGGCAGAAATGTTAATACATATTATCATACAGTGAAGTTGGAGATTCTGACATATGACAATGTTGAAATAATAGCAGCTTCTGCAGTTTAGAATATGAATTGTTGAAGATAGCCATAGTTGAAAATCAGCCAAATTACTGGTTATCCCAGCATTACCATAGGCTCACTGAGCGTAGGCCACAGTAGCAGTAGTTGTAGTAAACGTGGAACAAATTGACCTCAAGTTGGAAATGAACTGTTTATTAAGTGACTGCGTAAGCAACACACATGCAACAAAATGTGATAACATACAAAAGTAGGTAAATGACAATAAAAATACTCGAAAAACACTACTACAAAATTCATACAGCAACTTCTCGAAATGTCTTCCATGCACACGCACATGTTGATGTAAGTGATAAAGACATATTCAAACAGCTGGCGAGTAGCAATAGATAAGATTTTATGTAACAGGTAGGTCAGTTTTTTTACTTCTAGTGAAAAGCATAGCGTGCCGACCGACAGTGAACAGTAAAACAACAGTAACTCTAGGTAACAACAATTGATTTAAAAAAACAAGTTCAGTGGAACATTAGCAGAGTAAGTGCTAGGGCCCACAGTTTTGCGCAGGCCGAGCCGCATAATTTGGGTACATCTGCGGAATTTCGCAGAAGATGAGAAACAACGGGTGATCATCATGATCATTGGCTTGATGAGGCAATTTTATCACGAAATGTGGTGGAAAAATTCAAGCTGAACTGCCTAAAACTATGGGCTGTAATAACAGCTATCGCAATATGGCAAAATCGCATGAAGCAAACACAGATCGACTGATTGCACTTTTAAAAACAAAAAATATTGATACTTTTTGTATGTTGCTAGCATAACTGAGCACAATTACAGCAGAGTTATTACGAGCACCATTCCCACTTTTCCGTGTAATTAACACAATCAACAACTAGGCATTTACAAGTGATGTTGCTGTAAGTGAAAATTGAGAGAAATCATCTAAACAGGACTGGGCCTAGTTCGTAATGTGGTCGAATCTGACCATACAGTTACTTCAAAGTGCAGATGCTCGCTGTAACACTACACAGATAGAATACAGTGAGATTACTGAAACACTGACAGTGAGTGAAGATGACAAACTGACAAAGTGATAAATACAACTGGCACAGAAACAATAGATGCCGAGGATGTGTTTGTGTTCTGAAACAGTAGTGCACAAGTAATGGCATCACCGCAGGAACAACATGAAATAAAGTCTGTGCAGAAAGTGGCCTGTCACTGTATCACCTGCCACATAGATGTAAAAGCGTTCCAGAAAAAAACGTTAAAAAACATGGCAAGAATAACAAGTGTTTAAAAATGTTGAATTAAAACGTTAGCTATACTTATTCAACCTCTTGTCTAATGCTTAATGCTGTACGTGCAGTATGGCTGCAACCAGAGAACGAGAACTGTGTGGTCATTTATTAACTACCCGGTATGTAAAATACTACCACTTTTCATTTCTGCAGTTTCAAAAATGCTTCTCAAAGTCATTGATGCCACGTACAATAAACGTTTTTTTAAAGCTGAGAAAATAAAAAAAATGTAAAAACGTTTATTACATCTATCACTCGTCACAGTGCACCAATAAACACTGATCATTCTCCAGCACTGTAGCTTAATATACAGTGTTTCATAAAAAAGGACCCCTTTTTGTTTTTTTTCATAATTGACTCAAATGATGAGCAATTTGCATGAAATTTTTACCAGTTGTGAAACAGCATAAAATGAAATGCAGCGCTAGAATAACGCAATGAATTGCACCAAAAAATGCCCAATAAAAAACTATTATTCTACTATTCTATAGTGCCACCAAATGCTAAGCGTTGCCCCAAATGTCAAGGTAATGACAATCATACAGTTTTCACGGACAAGATTCCCCCATCGACAATTCCCCAACTCGACTGTCAAATTACCCGATAGGGGTGCTTCAGATGTGAGTTCACCACAACGAAAAGTAGCCCAATTCGAGCACATGCAGAAAATGCAGCAATAACTCTAAAACTTTAACGCCAAACTCAGTTGATAAACTTGAATCTCGGAATGAGCGAATAAAAAACTACACTGCGTGTCCAAAAAAAACCGGACCCATAATGCATTTTCAAATCACTCTATCAGTCAATTAACAAATTTCAGTCGACAAAATCATCATATTATCGAGACTTAACAGCACTTGTTACTTCGTGAAAAATATATAGAACAGAATACCAGCTAAGATACCCACAGTAGAAACATGCATGAAAATACTCCAACAAAATAACGAGGAGTCCGGTAATTATTGGTACCCAGTGTAGACAGCTGTCATCAGCAGATGCCTTCAACACTGAAGGAGTAGAGTTGACTGTAGCAGTAACTCTAAAGCTGTAACGCCACTATAATATCGGAATGAGCGAATTAAAACTACACTGGTGTCTCAAACAAAACGTCACCCTTCTTAGTTTTGTGACATCTTTGTCACATGTTATCCGATTTTGCTAACTTCTGGCAGAAACATACACTAGAAGATTTGAACTAAGACAGACGGACACAGCCCACCACATCTCGTCTTCATATGAGTGACTTTTTTGAGAGACAGCGTACATAACTGCCATCAGCAGATGCCTTTAACACTGTAGCAATAACTCTAATGAAACTTTAACATTAAACTTAGTCGGTCAATAAATCGCAATTGTGGAATGAAAAACTGCAAACTTATCAGCAGATGCCTTCAACACTGAACGAGTAGAGAGTTTTAGTTAGCAATAACTCTAAAACTTTAACGCTAAACTCAGCAGATAAACTTCAATCTCGTAATAAGCGAATGAAAGAACAAAAACTGGTCATCAATCAACAGACACCTTTAACACCGAACGAGTAGAGTTTGGTGTCATCTGGTGTCTGTTGGACTGATCGCAGCTGCTGCTCGAGGCTGTGAATTCTCACGTCTTTACTGTGTGCCTGCTGTTTCAATGCCACCAGCTCCTGCTGCTGAGCTTCGTACTTTTGCCTCAACTGCCAGCGCACATCACAGCAAACTACAGCTGTCAAATTAACGCATTAATTAACACATTAATGCGTTAATAAATTAACGCGCGTTGAAAAATAACATGCATTAAAAAAATTAATGCACATACGTAAATTTATGTTAATTTACTTAATTCCGTGAAATAAAAGTTCCAATATTCCGTTAAACTGCGGTTATTTCACAATCGAATCAATTCAAGTAACTAAACTGTAGTTCCCATTCCATCGCTACTGCAAATAATAAAATAAATAATAATTCCGACAACAAGCTAATAGATTTCTACGCTGACTATGTTGTCAGTTATTGTTGATTATACGTTCAAAAATGTGTTTTTAACTTTCTATATTCTACAGCTGCGCCCTCCAAACGTTGCAGGGTCCGGGGTAAGTGACCCCCTATTCTCCCTCTCAACGGGCCTGGGTGCATTAATAACGTGTTAATTAATGCGTTAAAAAATTAACGCTTTGAGAGCTCTGGAGCAAACCTCACCAATGTAAACAACTGTAAATTTAGGGTTCCCACTGTAAACATGAAATAAAAATCAAGGACTTTTCAAGGGGACTTTCAGGGACAGCTGACATTAATTTTCAAGGACTAATTGTTGACATTTGTTCATATCGTTATGCATTATGCAAAATGTTGATATCTTTCAGGATCCATCATTTAATAAATGTGAAGTCAATCGACATACTGGCGCTATACAAATTCGCTTATTATTATTATTATTATTATAGCTGTAACCACTTCAGCATGACGTGCACGCATAGCAAGCAGAAAAAATTTTTTTAAAGAAAATGTAGGCCTAAAATTAGACCACATCAAGCAAATATGCGTAATGTTTAAAGTTTCATTAATCTTTTCCAGTTTCCCCTGAAAAAAAATTCCAGGACTTTCAAGGACCTAGAAACTCAAATTCAAGAACTTTCAAGAAGGCGTAGGAATGCTGTGTAATTATTATGCAGCCACCGTGATAGGCTACAATATGGATCTAACCAATTAGCCCATCTGTCTGTTATGTACAGGCTTCTAACTGAAAAAACAAAAAGGAATATAAAAGCCAAATCTGGCTGGAACATTACGCAGGGAAAGAGTAAATCTGTCAATTTTCAGCTCAAAACTTTGATGGTTAGAGTTGTGTAGCGGCTGCAAAATCCGGGAAAAAGTGGTAGCCATCACTGGCACAAATAGGGAAATAGTTGTGCATGATTGTTATTATTACATTTACTATTATTAGTTATCAGTTAATTAGAACAAAAATTTCAGTGGTGCTTCCTACAATACTGGAAGGCAGCGCCTGACAATAAAAAATTAAGCACGAATGAATATTTTCAAATCCAAATTAAAAGAAATCACTTCCGACCACTGATTTATAGAAACTCAATACAGTGATGATGTCGACTATGATTGGTACCTCGTTGAACTGTCGCAGAAGCTGATCATACGTTAGACTGTCGGCTTCATGGGTCGTGCTGTTGGTGGTCTTTGACATGGCGTACGTTGGGGTGCGTGGTAAGCTCGGCAACACTGGTGACTGGATCATGGCCTTCTTGTGTTGAGTGTCAGACGACGTCGGTGGCATGGAAAACGTAAAAGGTGATGACTTTGTCGCAGCTGCTGGAGCACTAGCGTTAGGTTGCTGTTCGCCGTCAGTGCCTGGTGACGTTACTGATGCTGCACCATTCATCATCTTGCTCCGAAGAAAATCCGTCCTTCTCTCGCCAGCAGCAAGAGACGTTTTTGTCTCCCGAAGTGAACCGCCACGTCCTGACATTGTCAACCAACGAGGAGGGTTAAATGCAGCGTGTACAGGGTGTGGCAAAAAAAGTAGCCCCCTAAAGTTTTTCACTGTTTTCTCAGCAACTGTTTGGAATTTTAATGTAAAACTAAACAGTTTTATTCAGTGAAACATTTTACATCTAACTGCCAAGCAAAATTAGATTCCTTTTAAAAAAATGACAAAGTTATAGACTTTTTAACATGAACGCCTACCAATTTATAGCATTAAAAATGTTCAAGCTAAAAATGCTCTTTAATTTTCAAAATGCAGCACGTATATCACATGGGACAAATACCATGTTCCACAGTCTGGCTATTATTGCAACAATAACCAAATTAACAACACATTGAAATTATCACCGTAAAACACATTACTGGATATTATTAGAACTCAAATACATTGAGACTGACTACTGTATTGCAGTACAACTTTAATCAATAAAATAAATTTTTAAATTGGTTTAAGCAATAAAAACTGCTGGTAAATCCACGAGAGAGAAAGAGGGGTTAAACGGAGTCCAGTTCAAGCAGAGGCGTTCTGGGTTTTAAAAAAGTGGGCGGGACCGAAAGCTGCAATTTTCCAACACACTGCAAATTTGCAAATGAAGAGATTATCACGGCGCTCAGTATTTCAATTTTGCCTCTAAAATTAACACAAATGTGGGTTTTCTGCCTCAAATTTTGTATTTTTTGACAAGATTTTCTGAAATTCAACAATACAGGGGGGTGGGCAATTGCACCCCCTGCTCTTCCCATCTGCCATGACGACACCGAGTCCAGGAAATAGTCAGAGAAAAGATTTAGCAAACTACTTACGGGTGGTGAGTTTACTGGAGTCAGGGGATGTTGTTGCATCATCAGCTAACGATGGGGTGCGGCGCTGACGCATCGATGCACGAAGCTGCGATGGTTTGATCACCGTGTCGTCTGGCGCAGCCACCGAGATGCAGTCAATCATCGACCCGTGACAGACGTCAAACTCCGACGACAACTTGTTGGGCAAGGAGTCGTGGATGATCAGAGTCTTGTGGGCTGCAGTGACGTCCGGCTCCGACTTGAACACCAACGAGGACTTCTGCAGAGGCATCGGAGCGGGCGCTGATGGGTTCACAGCCTGACCACCAGGTGGAGACACTGGACGTCGATGACCTAGCTCGATGTTGGAGCGAGTGAACTGCTGTTCTTTGGGCTGGATCAGAAGATCATCGAGCGGCCCAGTGTCAACCTCAGTGGCGGCGACATGGCGGGCCCGTCGTCGCTGTCGTTGCTGGTTGGCATACAGAGGGTTCTCGTTCCAGACGTCATCCGGCGACTGATTGTTCTGGTTCAGCGCCTCGGTTGAACTGCATGACGAGCTGTCGTTGTCACGAGGTCTCTGTGGCAAGCGGAGAGGATGAAGTTTGGGATCTCCTCGTTCGGCCGAGGTGGGTGTGATGGGGGTTGGGGTTGTTGTTGACACATCAGACACATCACTTGTCTGACGTGACAGTCTGGCCATCAGTGGTTGGCTCGACGATGTGCTGCTGCTGCTGGACTTTGACCTACGAACTGTCACTTTCACTGATGAGGACACTGGGGTTGATGTCACCTTCACAACCGCACCAACAACATAAACAACAATATTTCTGGTTCTTATATAGAGTTAGAATGATACTAGCTAGCATTGGGGTATTGGGTATTGTGCAATATTTGCTAGTACTGGGTTGTATTGGGTACTGGGCAATACTTTTCTGGTCTGTGATATGCAATACCAATACCACCCAATGAGTTCTAAGTAGTGTAGTGCACAAATTTCTTCATAAGTAAAAATTGGCAGTTAACTATTTTAAAATTTATTTTTTTTGTATTTAGTAAGTAAGTGTATGCCAGTTCTGCAGACTGTTTATCTTGAAGCTCAGTGAATTCATCAACTAATCAGGATTTTTATTTTCCAGGACTTTTTAGGAGGCGTGGGAGCTCTGTGTAAGCTATATAATTAGTTGATCAGTGAACAGTCACAGACGTCCGCCCCCTTGCAGCTAACCACTGTGCTGTCTGGTGGTTGTCACTACTGGCCCACTAGCATGTGAGGCAGACTGTAGGCATCTGTGCTGCATGATGTAATTTGACACCACATTGCCACTGCCACTGCCACTGCCCTCTAGTGAGGATCAAACGTGGCTGTCTCTTATTCCTGGTACAGCATGACCACAGGCGGAGAGGCAATGGACAGAGAGTGAAAGGACACTGCACCCTTAAATGGTGGGCTGAATGAAGGTGCTGGCAAAGCAGAACAAACTAATGCTTAGTTTACACAACATACTTCACTTCTCATGTCTAGCTCTAGCAGGAAACGTGGCAGGAAGCCGATATCGGTATTGGCATTGGGTATTGGTATCGGTGGGACCCAATAATATTGGGTATTGGGTACTGGGTAGCTTTTTTGGTATCGTTTAACTAGAGCTGTCAAAGTATTAATTTTTTAAATGCATTAACGCACTGCATTCATTTTTTAACGCATTAATTAACAGGTTATTAACGCACCCAGGCCCATCGAGAATGAGAATAAGGGGTAAGTTACCCTGGGTCCCGCGATGTTTGAGGGGCCCCGACTGTAGAATATAGAAAGTTAAAAACACATTTTAAACGTATAATCAACAATAACTGCCATCATAGCTAGCACAGAAATCTATTAGCCTAATTATTTATTACAGTAGCAATAGAACGACAGCTACTGTTTAGTTACTTGAATTCATTTGATTGTCAAATAACCACAGTTTAACGGAATATTGAAACTTTTGCTTCACAGAATTTAGTAAATTAACATAAATTTACGTATGTGCATTAATTATTTTAATACCTGTTAATTTTTTAACGCACTTTAATTCATTAACGCATTAATGCGTTAATTAGACAGCTCTAGTTTTAACCCTATTCTTATGATGTGTCAACCTGCTCTCTGCATGCCCGCACTAATCCACAGAACTAAGAAATGAAGTTAAAATGCACTTGCAGTCTGAAATCAGACATTATAAATTTCACACATGATCAACGGCATCGTGAGTTAAAAAAAGTAAGCAGGGCAAAAAGTACAAACTTCCTACGGAATTCCGACACAAAGCTGCAAATTTCCAACAGAAAAGATTATAGGTTCTCAAATTCCAATTTTAACCTTAAACTTTAAAAATAGGCTTTCAGCCACAAATTTTGCATTTAGATGATAATCTTCTGACAAGAAAAATTTTTTGTAACAATTTTCCGACAATGCAAAATTTAGGGGTGATCATGCCCCTTACCCTCTACCTTGGCCTCATCTCTACCTTGGCCATGATGCTATTTCCACACATTAGTCGATAGTTGCAGCAGTTTATGTGCCAAATGGCTGGTTTCATCGGCAGAAGTTGATCTGCTGCGTGCTGTTGCAGGGCCTACGGCATTAAATCAACCTACCAGTACCTTAGCACATTCACGATAGCTTTGCTACAGCAATCAGCAAACAGAAATTTAGCTGTTTCTGGCATAAGAAATAAAGTAACATGGGGATGAACTAGCATCCCCATCTCCACCCCATCCCATCCCCGTGAAGTTGTCCCCATCCCCAACTCATCTCCACACACTTTGTCCCCATCTTTATCCCCGTCACCATCGTTATGTTGATCAAAATAACTGCCGCTAATAATCTGCACATTTTGCTACTCTTGATTACTAATGTATGCAAATTAACAACATTTATAAACTCCACAGTTGACCAGTCAAGCACAGAGTTAATCATCGCAGTAAATGACTAGCGTTCAGTTCATTTCACTAAATACAATACATAGACTTTACTGTAGCTGCAGAAAATATAGGCCTGTGTATGTAAGTATCCTAAGTATATGTCTTTAATCAAAATCTATCTACGGATGAAGTTGTAGTTGTCCCCATTACCGCGGGTATGTACCGCAAATTCTATTCCCATCCCCGTGGTATTACCATGGCTCCTATCCTCATTCCTGCAGAAATACCGCAGTTACCACGGTACTACCGCCGTCCCCATCCCCATGTCACTATTTAGTAAGAAACATTGATGATGATGATGCTAAGCTATCATCATGTGATAAAAAATGTCACACCTGTGTATCACCGGCCGCTGGTGATTTATTGCCATCGCTTGCGCTAACTGCTGCCACGGACCTCAGTCTAACGCCGTCATCGCCAGATTGCAGCTGCTGGGTCTTCAGTTGTTCATCTCGTGCATCTGATCTCTGCTGGAAAGCAGCAGTGGTCTTCACCTGTAGTGGCTTAACACCTGCTGCTGCTGCTGCTGATGTGGAATGCACGACCTCATCAGCAGGCATCTCAGACGACGTCAATCTGACAACAAACAGTAAAAAATTTCATTATAGTCATTCCTCAATAGCACACATAAAGACAAGAATCCCAGCTGTCGCTAGGGTGGGGCCGACCGCACTGCCTATGTCTGAAGCCCAGCGTCCGACTTCCAATCAGGGAGAATTGCAGCCAAACTGCTGCAGATGGACACATGGTTACTATTGACAGCCTATAGGAAGTTGTCACTGCCCTACCAATTATACCACTGCAGACCCCCTACGACTTACCATTTAGCCACAATACCACACGATTGTCATTGCATAGTGCACTATGACCCTTCAAGGCCATCCAAGGTCAATGATTCTCATGTAATCTGAAAGGGCGTATGCCACTTTCTATTAGTGATCAATAGCAACCTGGCACTGTTTAGCCACAATACATCCGTGACAGACAGACTGACGACATCGACGACAAAGGGTTAACCTTTGGGCTTACAGCTTAGGGGTCGGCCCAAAAAAATACACGCTCAGCGCAGGTACACTCTGCTTTTTGTTCGACTGGTCCATTATCTGGGGAAGAGGGACTTACTGCACGTTGGAGTAAAATCCTTAGAAAACGCTGTTGCACTACTTCTTACCAAGTTCAGAAACAGTATCCCGAAATCACCCTCTTACCATAATTTTATTACATGCAAAGTTTAAGTTTCAATCTTAGTTGCGGAGACACTACTTGATGAAAAATCCACCCACCCACATGCTCAACTACATTGTGTCTCAATAAAAAGACGTGCCACTTTTATTTTTTGAATAACTCCGTGAAACATTAATCAAATTTTCATAATTTTTGGCATGCAACATCAAGAAGAAACTTGACGTAAATGACTATAGTTTAGCCCACCTCACAATATAACTCTCTCTACACTACCTTGTGAAATGCAGAAGTCGTAGTTTGGCCGATCACGACAATGAATTCACACTGAAGAATGCACGCATCGACTCAGAAAATCACTGAGATCACAAAAGCATTGAAAATTTGCTACGTATTTAACACTGATCCTACTTATTTTAAGATCGAACGTAAATGAACTGAAATGGCGCATCAACAGGGAGACATTCTGGGTCGCGCATTATTGAACGTGCTGTTGGCAAGTCGTGTCAACATCCACCGCTTCCATTCATGCTAAAGGCTAAAAGAGGACATTTTGAGCACATGCAGTAATGAAATAATGTACTGAAACATGTAAGACTTTCTGAGAGATAATAACTGTTATTCGTGTTTGCTGCTATTCAGTTAATCATTTCTGAGCCGACGCATGCATTACCCAGTAAGAATTTATTGTTGTAAATGGCCAAACTACGACTTCTTAACTTTACAAAGTAGTGCAGCAACAGTATTAAGGTAAAGTGGGCTGAACTACAACCATCTAAGTCAAGTTTCTTCATGATGTGGGGTGCCAAAAATTATTAAAATCGGCCAATGTTTCATGGAATAATTTTTTAAAAAATAAAGTGGTACATTTTTTATTGAGACACGATGTAGATCTACACCATCGGCAATAAGAAAGAAACCATCATGCATGATTTTATGCGTGAAAGCTAGTTCAGAGACTGGTCATAGCTCACTTGGAAAAAGACTTGTTAGCTGTGTGCGACCGAGTGGAGCTGGCGGCAGGATGTGAACGTGTCGTCACCGCATTGGCAGCCTTCACACCAGACACCGATGACGATGACGTCTGCAGATACACACAATAGCACCATGACCACAGTCATCATGAAAAAGGTCAAAGGTCACGTGTAATATCTCTTTATGATCCATTCTACAGCAATGGAGCGCCGCCTGCCACATGGATTCACAATGTTACCTGCCACCCAACACAGATGAGTGTGCCCCATTTTAACTCTAGCCAAGCAGGCTGGTACTCCATTCACCCAGCACAAAGGCTGAGTTTGAAAGCTAAGACCCCCCACGTAGACCCATCAGCCATTAATATAAGAATCCTAAAATCCTAGTAAGTACTTGGTACAAAACACTAATAGCTGGCAGAATTAGCAAAGACCACAGCTGGCACCCTACTCACCAAATAATTACTCATACTGATTGATTTAATTTATTACAGGTAAACGGCCACGATCTCACCGATTAGTTTTACTTATCTAGTTATTATTTACCTATAACATTGCATGAGACAACCGCTCAACAGCTAACATGATACAGTACTGCATACTCATGTGCTCATTCACATTATAAGCAAAAACAGGCTCACGGTGGACACAAATCAATGAATTAATCAGGCAAAATGCATCTACAGAGACGTGAATGTTTCGTTTACTATTAATAATGATTACACGCATTGTTAGCTCAAACCAGAAACGAAATCGACAAACGACTTGTCACCAAAAAATGGCAAGCTGTAAATTTTAGAAACATTAATGTTAAAAGACTTAAATACTGCATTGCAGTGCTACTTACTGGTTGTGAGAACATCACCGAACCGTCCTATCACACAGACACAAACAACACTAAACAATTACTGCTGCGGAAATTAACAAATACCATTCTTTCTTATTAGATTAGGATTCGGATTGGAGAACAGGATCCAGATGTCACCCTCTAACCATAATCTATCGACATGTAAAATTCAAAAAGTTATCGATAAATTGATCAATTCATCGCCACATAAGTGTAAGAATGAGTAAGTGTGAATTTAAATAGCACAAAAATCTCCATGTCTAAAAAGTGAAGAGATGATGCGAAAAATAACTGCAGGCACGCAGTAGCGCAGAACTGCATTAATGGCAACAATGGCATTAATGGCAAAGTCAATGGAGAATGGCAAAATACGACCCCTCAGAGATCTGAAACCACTTCAACAATGGACAAAAAAGGATCGAAACAGGTGATTACATTTGTGAGATGACCCCCCCCTGTGCAAAATTTTATGCAAATCCATCCACTGACGGCTTATTGGGAAATGGGTGAATCAGAACAAAAATTCGTACCCAATATAACCAGTTACTTGTCATGCTACCAGCAGCTAGCCTGTGTAAGCAGTGAGAGACAGACAAAGACAGTGATAGCATTACCTTGAGTGAGATTAGATGTGGGTCACAGTTCATGCCAGACACCCAGACAGCAGCAGTGAGTGACGGCTGCATGCTGGCCGTAGGTGGGTAGATGTCCGACTGAAACACTTCCGACTACAAATACACACAGACACAGATACAAATGTTAAAAATAGAGACAATCTGACAAAGAATGCGCCAGTGAAAGAATTTTTGAAATCGATCAATTATTGGCGAAGATATGGACAAAAGTAAAGGGCCACGTTTTTTCGGCCCACCCTGTATATGCACAGCAAAATGTCTAATTAAGGTCTACATAAATTTCACTAATTAGTGAGTTTCACCATGGCCATGGACAGTTAAAGGCTGACTACAGTGAAAAATGACCTTTGTGAGTTAAACGTATTTTCAGATAGTAGACCTCTACTAAAAACTACATGCACAGTACCAGCGCAAAATATTTGATAATAATGTGTAGTTAATTTTTAACCCCAGGGCGCTGGGAACCAGCCACAAGAAATTTTTGTGATGTCACAAAATTCCTGGTAGATGGTTCCCGTTCACTCGTGTGGTGACCAAGACTTTTGCCTTCTTCGCTGTATGGGCGAACGGGAACCAGCTGTGGTTCAAGAATCTGCACATCTCTGGCAATGAAGCAGTCAAAAGTTGCATTTTTTGGTTTATTTTTGGTTTATTTGCTTGTTGTCTACATATATACAGGGTGGTCCAAAAAAAACTGCACAAAGTTAATGACACCATAATTTTGCAACCTTACGTCATAGAGTCATGTGGTTTTCAGCAAAATGTTCCGAAAGAAATTCTTTACACGACTAAGGTCAGTATTTGAATATAGCAGTTAAATATTCTTTGTTATTGCTGCTGGCAATTGAAC
>Ga0209367_1004676_pt1 | contig 18952 bp, 4 predicted proteins | sample WorMetLIZISLAND2_FD_187412 | JGI IMG/M metagenome (GOLD analysis project Ga0209367, IMG submission 187412) | Marine gutless worms symbiont microbial communities from Max Planck institute for Marine Microbiology, Germany - Olavius geniculatus... ... | reverse complement strand
GCCTAGGATTAGCCTACAGCTGATCACGTGTTATATAGGCCTTTCAATTACAATTCGCCCGCCCTCCTAATTAGTGTGCTAATTACCATAGCTCGTCGAGCTAGCTGGATAAATGCTAGCAAACATCGAGCAGACGTCGATACAAATTGTATCTGACTTTTTTGCGTTTCATTTTTTAAAGTGGGCAAATTTGCGACTTTCAGGTAAACGTTCATCAGCCAAAAGTGTTTCAGCTTCAGGGGGCTTTTCCCTCTGACACCTTGACCAAGAGCTCTGCCCTGGACCCACCCCGAAGCTTCACACTTGTATTTTTTGGGGGTTCCAACTTTCTAACGCCGGCACTGTGCTCAAGACTGGTAAGCAGAGATGAACACACAAACCCCGCCGCCATGAGACGAACTATATCGCCTCAGATTTTTATCCTAGGTTCTGTGGCGCAATACAAAACGCCTGTTAACTTTGAATCAAATTTGCATTTTACAAAGTAATTCGAGATGTAGTTAAATTACCTCAAATTTTTCGCAAAGTGTGGCAGTTAAAGAATTTTAGCAAACATCGAGCAGACGTCGATACAAATTGTATCTGATTTTGTTGCGTTTCAAATTTTTTTAAAAGTGGGCAAATTTGCGATTTTCAGTGAACGTCCAAAAGCCAAAAGTGTTTCAGTTTCAATATGTACTTAAATTGCCACAAATTTTTCGAAAAGTGTAGCAGTTAAAAAATTCTGAGAATCGGTCAATACGTGGCGAAGTGCTGACAAAAATCGGTGTTCGACTCACAATAGTATTATACCTCGTTTACATGATCGAGCAAACATAGAGCAAACATCAAGCAGGCCTGATGGAACCCTGCCCCTTGGCTCAAATGTAGGCCTACGCTTAGCCCACAGATGATCACGTGTTATGTAGGCCTTCCAATTACAACCCGCCCGCCTTTCTAATTAGCATGCTAATTACCATAGCTTGTCAAGCTAGCTGGATGAATGCTAGCAAACATCGAGCAGACGTCAAGCAGACGTCTTGCAATTAGCACGTGTATTTTGAATACATTTGCTCGACGTTTGCTCGATGTTTGCTCAATTGTGTAAAAGGGGTATTACGCACGTTTTGGTTCGATTACAGGTTAAAAAAGTTGTGTGTTTACGGGAACTCATCACACACCTATGTAGCGTCACCTGCCATATGATAAACCCGCCCCGCTTCAAACTCAGCCAAGCTGTCTGTACTCGATTTAACTATGCCCCGTAGAAATGAAAAAAACTGAGTTGAGTTACAAATACAAACAGAGATAATTTACTTACTTACTTATGATTTATTTACTTACTTATTTACTTACGTCGACAATCACTCATACAAGTAACCAGTTGATAGCGACCCGACAAGGTGTTAAACTCGTGATCAAAAGCCTAGCGTTCTATAGCCGTTACGCCATCAATACACTTGTTATGGTGCTTTTTTGTTTTTTTATTATCTTCTTATTTTTCAATTTCACTCTTTGCATAAACGTCAATATCGCACCCCATGCCATTCAACGTTTGATATTTATTTCAGAATGCAATTACGCCAGACGCACATCGTCATTTACCTTCATGTAATGCTGGCAGGTATTGTAGAACCCACACATGCTAGGAACTCCCAGAAGCAGGTAGTAGAAGATGAGCATCAGGTTGTCAAAAATCGAGAGACAGATTAGCAGAAATGACGGCGGTGCAAGAGCTTCATTCTTCACTGGCCAAAACACGATCGCCGACACCGTATTGCCTGCAACAAAACGTCGTCGCTGTAAGAAAAAAAACATCGCATGCGACAGAAACAGGTCGGGGCTACGTACAGTGCATCTGACAATCAACTTGTAACATTATGTGTACAAAATTTTGTAGCAAACGGGCCACTTGTGACAGTAAAAAAACTAAAAATACCGATGGACCCAAGTTCGCGGATTCGAGAACGGCCGCCGACAGTCCTTATTTTAAGAGGTCTATAATGCATCTATATTTTTATTTAAAAAATTAACAGCACACAATAAAACCCAATGAAACAATACAAGCAGAACAAAGACGCGTAATATGCGGAAAAAGTAATGCGTTGACAAAACTCGCCATATTTTGTAAGCATGTCTGACAGGCGCTAAGGGCGTAATGCAGTGTGACATACGGTAGCATCCGAGTGTAAAATCCACGAATCAAAAAAAAACAACAGCAAAATAAAAACTACAACACCTACTGACCACGAATGTATCAGCGCAAAATACTTATAATTATCAATTAAATGAAAAACGGTAGCGTTTCAACATTTCAGTCAATTCCGCGGCATAACTTATCCTTTGGTTCTCGTTCCTTTCGTGTCTCTGCTCCCAGAATTTGGAACTCCTTAACTCCTCAAATTCGTCAATGTCAAACCTTGGCTACATTCAGATGTCACTTAAAGACCCACTACTTTCAGTTAGCCTTTTTTGCCACCTAGCGTCCATCATCCTATGCGCCCTGATTCTTTCTGAGACTTTGGCGCTTTATAAATCATTTACTTACTTACTTACTTATTAGTTTGTAAAATGCAGGTACAACATTTTAAATAATGAAAATTGGTCAAAATCAAAACTGGTATATTCACGTTTCGAAATTAAAGGTTTACATTCAATCCACGACGCTGGAGTGGTGTAACTCACCGACAAGACCAACGACTGTAATGATAAGCTGAGCGATGCCAAACGTGGCCATGATGTAAACAGCGCATGCGTGAAACTGGTCCTGGGACACATTTTCATCAGAAGACAGCGACGAAGTCGTCGACGTAAAGTTTCCAGTTAACTCATTGGCACATTGTTCGTCCATTATGACGCTGCAATGAGAGACAACATAACGTTCAGACGTAGGCCTACTTTGACTGCTAAAACTAGCCATCAGAATCAAGACGAACTACGCCGGGTAGGCATTTTCACCGGTTTCATGCATTCATTTACCGATCGCGCGCCTGATCGGAAAATGCAGAACGCTTTACATTCACAAAAGCGTAATCCTCTAAGTCATGAGATAAAAGTTCTTATTATATCCAACACCCATAATTTGATAGCGCAGGCCCAACTGCAAATCAATTTTGACCAGCCGGCGAGCTTCTTCGGTAAATTCGTTCAGAAGACAAGCTTAAGTTAGCAGACGAAGTTGCATTTAGAAAAGTAACTGTTATACTACCTTTTTACGCGCGATAGTAAAATGCTTCGCGCGTCTTAGTCATGGCCTGGGTGTCTGTCTGTCTGTCTGTCTGTCACATTGCTGTATTGTGTCAAAACGGTGCAAGCTAAGATCACGAAATCTTTACTGTGTGCTGTCCCTAAGTCTCTGGTATTTTTGTGACGAAGTTTCGTGTCCCTGTGTGGCAGGATTCCCCTTGAACTAAGTCGTCAAAGAGGGGTACGTACCTAAAAGACGTTATTTTGCCGTTACTGGCTCGTCTAGTGTGAAAACGGTCGCAGATATGTACAGACATGTTGCTTATCATAACACGTACTGGTCACGGGCTTTAGTTTTCTCAACATCGACGATCTTAAACGACCTTCAACGCCCAGAGCTTTTCGTGGATTTTTCGTGATTTTGGGTTGCGACACATATTTTAAAAGTGAATTGCGCCGAAACAGTTAGAGATATACCCAAACGACTTGCACATACAATTTTTTGCAGTAAACGTATATTTTAGTGGTCCAAGTGAAGGAGGCTTGCACACGCGCGGGTCAAAGAAGGGTACCTTCCTAAAAGTAGTTATTCTACTGCTATTGGCTCGCGTAGCGTGAAAAAGGTTGCAGATAGGTACGTACGTTTATCACCACAAGCACTGGCGACGGGTTTTTTTTAAAATTTACTAACATTGATAATCGTGTACGACTTTGAATTCTCATAAAATAGAATTTTCGTAAATTTTTCGCAAATTTTTGGTTGCAGCGCACATTTTAAGAGTGAATTGCGTCAAAATGGCTGGAGAGAAACCAAGACAACTTGCGTATGATTTTTTTGCATTAAACGCGGATTTCAGTAACTTAAGTCTCGATCCTCTATTTTCAAGGAGGCCTACGCAGGCGGGCATCCAGAAATGGTACCCCCTTAATGTGGTTATTTTACCGCTAGTAGCTTCTCGCTGGACGTAATAATGTGTGTAGGAATGCGAATGGTACGACTCGGATGCAGACTCCGCGAACACTAGGCCCTGTTCTCTAGACTGTGTGATTAATCATTCCACATTGCTGTTTCATGCTAATTGCTTTGTTCGTCTAACACTTTGCTGAAATATAGTTGGGGAAAATTCATGTATGCGCCCTAATATTGGTCCGACAGCCGCCGGACCTGCCTGACCCGTTGCTACGGCCCTGTGCTAATAGATGTTGATTTATCCTGCTGAGACTTGGACACTGCTTGCGACAGACACGCGGACGCTGGAAGCCTTTCTCACGCGATGTCAGCGGCAAATTCTCGGTATCCGGTTGCTTGATTCTATCAGGAATGATAAAATCGCATCATGTACCAATCTTCTCTCCATCACGGACTTCATCCAAAGGCGGACACTCACTGTTTTCTCCTAAGCCTGATTAAGGTTATACCATTGCATTGTTTTGCCAGCTTCTGTGTTCGAGGTTCACGGTCACAGCATTGTTGTTTCTCACAGTTTTATTTTTTGTGTGCATACAACTTGTAAAAGGCCAGTTGGCCTATGGTTGTTTAATGAAGAATGAATGAATGAATGAGTTGCCCGTTTGTCAGTTCCAACCAAACAACCAAGCCACGTCAATGCATCTCTCGGTCGACCACCTTATTACTCACGGAAATGTAGACCGAGCCGTTCATGCAACAACTGGCTGCAGGAGCAAATCCGTCCGGACTCCGGCGTTTTTCCAGCTGATCTATGGCGCAGGGCCATCCAACGCGGACACGGAGCGACGCTAAGGCCCAGGCTGATTACGCGATGATGATGATGATGCTGATGATTATGAGTGAATAGACAGATTACTGCGTTAATGTATTATTGTGTTATGTATAGGCTATGGGCTAATAAAGTTGGGACAAAATTTTGGGCGGTATCCTTTTTAACCATTTTTTATTTTTTGTCAGTTTTTTAAAAATAGAAATGGTCATAAAATATGAGGAAAACCATAAAAACGTGCAAACCAAATTTTGCTTTTCAAATCATTCATGAGATTCTAACATGGAAACCAACAAACCAATCTTTGTAAAAATCAGTCAGTGCGTTTTTACGTTACGTACTTTACAATAGCCAGCCAATAAATTTACAAAATAAATTCAGGCCGAAAAGGTAAACCTATAGCTTTTTCGTAAAAGTATTTTTTCTTCGGATAAGCTTACTACAAGGACTATAATTACTGGTTTACTTTAGACATCATTTCATCAAATTCTCTATTGAAACTTCTCGATTATCTCCGCCAAGTAAACGAGTAAACTTAGGAGATAATGCGTTCACTTGATTTGTTGTTCTGTCTGTGTGTATGTAAGTGCAACAGCATGACGTCACGATAATAATGACGTCATTACGTCACCAGTAGACTATGCATAATTGTCTGTGATGTCACCAGCAGTAACGCTGGCAGCAGAGTACAATTGTAGCAAAGCTTAGGCCTATAGTGGACATTATTAACATTAAAAAAGCCAAACTAATTTATTGTTCAACTAAAACAATCACAAAATGCGTTTAAGTCATTATTCTGTAAACAAGCCGAAGATGTGCATTCCCATGACCGCCTCCTGTTTGCAGGGTTGTTAATATTGCAGTATTGCAATTATTGCAGTAAGTATTGCAATACTTTTTACGCGCGAAAGCAGCTACTGCTTTAGTGCGTCTTAGGCATCGCAATTCTGTCCGTCCGTCTGTCCGTCCGTCCGTCTGTCACACGGGTGGATCAGTCAAAAACGGTGCAAGATAGGATCACCAAATTTTCACCGTCGGCTGCCCGGTTTCAGGAACCGTAAAGCTTTTTCATAAATTCGAAGGGGTCACCCCGAACGAGGGCGCTAAATGAGAGGGGGTGGGCAAAATTTGCGACTTTTGGTCAATAAGTCGCTGTATCTCAGTATCGGTGCCCGATAGGGCCTAGGTTACTATTAATCACTAATAGGAAGTCGTACACTGGCTCTCGATTGGCGCCGAATTCAATGACCTTGAATGACCTTAAACGCCAAAATAGGGGGTTTTATGGATTTTTTGGCAATTTCTGGCTGCGACACAAGTCTATATCATTTACAAGGTGGCGCCACGCTACTTCGTTATGCGATCCAGATAGAGAATTTGGTATCTGTATATTAACGTAGCGTGAACACCCCAATTTTCAGCTAAACTACTGAACCAAAACTGCTATACTCTTTCGCGCGTCTCGTGAGCATTAGTTAAAATTTCTTGTTAGTATTGCAACAGGTATTGCAATACTGGTTGCACGTTTATTACTGCATGTGGTATTGCAATACTTTTGAGGCTGAAATATTGCAATACTTGAAAGCAATACTCTCTGATAAAAGTACACAGTAGAGTACACTTTTAATCGCGAGAACGCTGTTTAATTATGCAAAGCATCTGTTCATTTCTTTAGTTTGATCGCGTAAAAAACCGAACGAAAAATAACATGTCAACACGATTTGTTAATTGTTTAAATTCTGGGTTGATCGCATTACCAAATTATCATGTAGTCGGTAGTATTGCAATCAGTGCTGTAATACTTTTTCCACCATGTATAGCTATTGTTATTGCAATTTTTTGCCAGTATTGTTAGCAACCTTGCCTGGTTGTTTTTGTCTCTATTTATATTATTTACGCGAAAAATAAATGATGACAATATTTCAAACGGTAAAATGTTCGTGCGAGACCGCCACCAGGTCCATGTTTATGGTCTTTCTCGTACGCAATGATCGTTCTTACAACAAAACAATAATAAAATGTCGACTGAAAAAGTCAAGTCGGACATAAACATTTTTGCTATGCTGAATTTAACACATTAGTCTTTAGTTATTACTTAACGATTATTTCGCAAATTTGTGCGAATGAGTATGTGAAGAACTGTCGTACGTACTTTTTTGCTGATTTACCTGTTAAGTAAATGTTTTGCCCGTCTTCGTCATCTCGACATGCTATTAACTCAACAATCAACGTTTAGAAGCGGCTGCTGCAGCTGCTGCGCTTGCAGCTAGCAGACTGCTAATGCGTTTTATATAAGCGAAGCTATTGCCCTGTCTTGGCATCGGTATGCGTGAGCGCGGCTTGTTTACTGCAGCTCGCTAGGGTTGCATAGCCGTAAAAAACGGGGATTGCCGCAACTCAGCAACAAAAGGCAAATTTTTGCATGTTTTGAGTTTTGTGTTCGAACTACAAAATAAAATAATTAAATAACTATAAATAACTATAAATAACTATAAATATAGCTAAAAATAACTATAAAATAATCAAAATAACCTGCGAATTGCTGCAATTTTATCGGCTACAAAAACTGTCCAAAAATACAATTTTAAAAAAATGATATACGTATCGGGAGTAAAAAACAAATTAATTGGCTTGCACTAAAGTGCAGAAACGAATTAAAGCAGGTTTAGCATGTTCGGGGCGCAGCAAAAACCCCACACGACGGATCGAGAATGTTGGAGAGCATGCAGCGCGACATTTTCTGCTCTGGGTGGTCTCTTTATGGAGTGTTAACTTGCGACGTTTAAAAGTTCACGTGGTGCACTGTGACCAAACGGTTCCACGGAACAATTGGATTACACTCGTTCGTTACCGTGTGCTGTACGGGCGTACAAATTCGTTGCCTATTATTACGTTAGAGATATGGCCATCGTCTACCTTGCCGTCGCTGCATTAGCCTGGTTTTAGCCCAAACTGTCGGCCGTCGCAACAGTGTGGCTGAGATCATAAAAATCTTACCGGGAAGTTGGATGTTAGACCCCTAACATTGCATTGCAATTTTTGTGGCAAAAACGTGCATCCTGGCACTGTAGTTGACACATCCTGGCCATGCTTAAAATTTTCTATACGGTAATACATATTCTTATTACTGTAATTATTCGTCAGTTTTGATGAATAGGTTTAAATTGAATAAAACACGTCTTTTATAGATAGACCGCAAGTTTTTTTTTCATAGGTTTCCCATTATATCAGTAACTGTTATTGTTTGATGTGGCGTCAGTATAGAATGCAAGTTGACTAGAGACAAAAACCCTAAGTAACGGGAGGTCACAGGGGTCGGCAGTGGTTCCGTTGGATAAAGCGTAATAATTGGCGATTCTAGATTGTTTACGTTATCACCTGCCATATCTGCATGCATGACACAGATACGGGTTGCTCCATACCGGATAGGCATATAACAGTAGTGGCCTGATCCATTATCGTTGTTATGGTGAGCAAGTTCTTGTGATGCAAAAATTCATAACGCTACAATGTTATGACTGAGAGACCATTATGAGTGCTGGAAATAGTGGAAACCTTTCATCTTCCAGGGGACTTGGCTTCCCGACTTTGCACCAGGCGCTCGGGCGGGCCCCAAATATTCGGCTCCAAGCCTCAGACCGCCAATCCGCCATTAGCCTACAATCTCGCTCTCCGCCGGCGCTCGCCATGCAGGTGTCGCAATCTTCGAGTTCTTTTTAGACTTGATACAACGTATCTCCTAGCTTTTGAATAATATTTAGAAAGACGCATCTCAGATCAGGAAATAGCGGCGAATACTGTTTTCGTTGGTTAGGCCGAATTAATGATATTTTTACAGGGCTACATTATTATCAGAAAATTTGTGCGAAAGGCCACACATTTTTATCGAACACGGCATAGTTGAATTTTAATCGAGCGCTGCTAAATGTTTTAAATGCAATAATACAGGCCTATATCATCATAACTTGCTTTTTACATAGTGTTTAGTACAATAATGAAAAAATTCCTGGCACTGGAAAATTGGGAATGACGTCCGCGCCCCGCTCCACTCTCACACTCCTGATTTCAATTCATCTCATCAGATCTGTCGGATTACGTCAGCGACGATAAACACGAGTTCACACGACATGCTATCCGCCGTGTCTTCTCTGACCGCCCTGGTCACGCGCTGCAGGGTTTAGTCGAGCAAGCAGGCGCCGGAACGCCGTTCCCACTTTTGTGAGCGGCGGGAGCTTTATTTTAGGCTGAATAATAAAAATAACCGACGATGATGGATACGAATACAGTTAACGTACAGACGGACTCATGTAGGCCCGAGTGCAACGGCCGCACCGCGCTTAGCACCAGCGATGTTAGGTGCACACAGAGTGACGTAACTGAACTGAACTGAACTGACACAGTTTTGTTTTTGACAAACAGACCGCTTAGCAAAAAGGGCGAGCCCACTGGTCGTTGGTTGACGCGTACGTGTGCTAAGTCATGTAGGCCACGGACGCCGTTATACGCATTACTGCTTGCCAACCGGTCAGTTCGTAAAAAACTAAACCATGTCAGTTTAGTTCAGTTCAGTTACGTCGCTCTGTAAGCGCCTTTAGTTTATATATTTTACGGGTGTTTGAAGACTTTTTAAAGACAAATGTAAAGTATTAGTCCTTGTTTTTAACGTTGCATTTCTGGTCTTGATTCTTGGCATTTAAGCCTTTTTTGTCTTGGTCCTGGACGAAAATTTTTGTCAAAAGTACTTCGTCTTTTTACGTGCGAGAGCTAGCATAGCTATAGCGCGTATTAGCTACGGTAATTCTGTCTGTCCGTCACGATCTGGTACCAATCCAAGACCAGGTGAAAGAGATTTCGTATTTTCACCATATGATAGCCTATTGTCTTTAGTATTTCGTGACAAAATTTTATTCTGCTGGGTAAAGGGGATCCCCTCGAACGACAGAGAGAAAGAGGGGCACCCTCTTTAAAAAGCGTTATTTTACCGCTAGTCTAACGTAAAAATGGTTGCAGATAGGCACAGACATGCTGCTTATTATAACAAGCACTGGCGACGAGCTTCTTAGGAATGTCAACATTGATGACCTTAAATGACCTTGAACCTTAAAAATATAGGTTTTAGTGATTTTTGGCGACTTTTGGTTGCAAAAGAATGAATTGCGACGAAATGGATAGAGATAGACCAAGATTACTTGCGAACAGGAACTGCTATAAGCTCTCGCGCGTCTCATGAGCATTAGCTCAGAGTTTTTGTTTAAAACAAGATTTCGCATTAACATCGCACAGATACTGTCACGAGTGGAGATTGTACCAGAAGGAAAATTCCTGTGCTTTCGAAAACGGGTCGGTAAGTCCCAGAGGCGAAACGTTCGCGGAGGGGAAAATATCCGTCTCCGCTATCAGTACCGCTCCTAATGCGTTTTAATGTCATACGCCTGCACTACAGTGTTGAATATGTAAATTTCGTAGTAAAAAAAATTTGTTGTGCATTTCTATGCACTGTGTATGTATGTCGTGTAACTGACAGTTAGAGGTTATGAAAAAATCGCTACAACTAAATGATATATTTACTACCACCACATGGTTGCTGCGATACACAGCCTCAAATATTCCGAGTTTACGATCTTGACTTTTGGGGGTTACATAACGTCATCGGTCACGTGATCATTAAATCTGCCGACCCGGAAAACATTATATAAAACTATACAAGAAGTGAATCGGTTGACCGGTTGCAGAGATTATTATTATCGCCATTTGAATATTTCCAAAGATGCGAAGTCGGTCGTCGGTCGGTCGTCAATATAATATTGATGTTATATACTCTTCTTCGCTACGTTAAGAACGCAGCGGGCAAGAAGTAATAAAATGCACAATATTGTGCTGGAGAGTTGTATTTTTCAGTCACGACAGCGGCAGCAGAAATACTGAAAGATGGAAACGTGGACTCTTGTCTGTTATAGTAAAATTATGAGATCCAGTCCGCCTATTTCTTTTGAAAATGTAAATGCAAAATCTGTGCATTTGAAAGAGAGGTAAATACGCAAAATGCACAGCTTATTGTTTGACTGGATGTTAAGAAATCAATTTTATGATATCAGGTCATCGCAGGTAGTAGCAAACCGTTGCTTTTGAAAGTAGCGCATAGAATTTGCCGTTTGGGGCGTGCCAACTTGTGGGGCTTTTTGGGCGCGATTATCTGAAAGTATATTAAATTCAATAGATAGAAAAGGAAAAGGCAGATGGCTCAGCTCTCCCAATTATAGTTTTTGTTAAAAATAGATAATGCAAGCTCAAAAAATAATTAAAATTAATGCCAGTAGATCTTCTATTTTAATGCTCCATCCCAGACCCCGCTGGGAAGCACTCATGGCGCTCCCCCGGACTTCTTAGCTAACATTTAAGGGCCTACTTCTAGGTAAAAAGATGAGAGAAAACAAAAAGAAACAAGAGGTTGCGGCCGTTGAGGGGCCGCCCGCTATGGGGCCGTCCTTGCAGTTGAGTACGGACAGACGGAGGGAACGGTCGTTGCCATTGTAACGAGGTCACCCGGGGCAAGGCGGCGAGGGTTCCTACGACATCTGCCAAATATGTCACTTATATACGCGAATCAACCAATCAGCATCTAGAAATTCTGATAATTAGGGTTACGTTGACACAACTACTGTGTCCTGTGACTTTGACCTTTGACCCCTTGACCTTGAAATTGGTCCACGGGGTGCTCGTGTCCCGAGGACCCTTCCTACCAAGTTTGGTATTCGTAGGCCTTTTCGTTTTTCCTCTAGGTGAAGGCACGGGGCAGACAGACGGACAGACAGACAGACAGACAGACGGACATACAGACAGACGGACAGCATCGATACATAATGGGGCCTCTTTCTAGGAAGGACGGCCCCATAAGAAGGAGAAAAGCGAAAGAACGGGCAAGGGACGAAAAAAGGCGAGCTCCTCAATTTACATTTCTGGCCACAAGTGGCTACTTTCTTTAAAGTTTTTCATTTAATGACCACACACAACTATATTAGGCTAGAAATAAATACAGTTTATGCACAACTGGATAGTTTCTTTAATGTTGTAGGCGTCCGTCGGATCGTCGCACGGCCCACACAGCATATACCTTTAACGTCCGTTTCATGAATAAGCAGTAGGCCTGGGTCTATGAATAAACGAGGCATTAACATTGTCACCACACAAACCTGCATGTTGCCTCAAGATAGCTCGTTTTTACTGCTCTATAACTCGTCTGATTCAGTTACAATCCATTTGACAGGGTAAACCTAAATACACGGTGTCCCAATAAACTGTCACACTTTGTCATTGTCCATATCTTCACCAAATATTAACCGATGTTTAATTTTTTTTACTGGCGGACTTTGCGGACAATTTGCAATATAAGGTAGTTATAAAATATCTCATCACATCTTAACTGTGCTGTTACGCTACTTTGTGAAATATAGATGATTAAAAATCACCATAATCAGAATAATTACATCACAAAAACTTACCTCTTGAAACAATTTTCTACTAATATGCGTATTAAAATTAAATTCTGTTTAGTTTTTGGTACATGGCTTGCATTTGTAAACAAAAAACAAAGGATGTTATTGTAAATAGTGGTGTTTAATGCGGTGACAAAATACCGGCATTGTAACATGCCGTTTAGCAACAAAGACAAAGCAGTGATTAAAAATTTATACCAGTTCAAATAAAACTGTTTGCAAAAATACTGGCGGAATTTTTGAAGACAAACTGCAAAAGCGAAGGACTGGAGTGGACACTATATTAAAAAGATTTAAGAAACGCGAAGCACTGACCAAAGGCATAAGACTGCAGACTGAAACGAGTGCATAATTAAAGAGAACGGGACCGCTGTGGATAAACTGCTAGACCTAGTAAGCCAGAAAGACCAGAAACAAATGTATTTTTCGACACACCAGATACCCAAAGAGCTGGTTCTAACACAGTGTAGCATCGTACAGATCATTCATTGCGATCTTAGTGTAAAGTGTCTTGTTCGTTCACCAATGTGATTATTGACAGCCTAGGCCTATAGGAAGTTGCCAGCGCTCTATCCGATGGTACCATCGACGACCCCCTACGACTTACCGTTTAGCTACAATACATCCGTAACGGACAGACGACAGACGGACGACGGACGACAACCATGTCAATAGCTCGACCGTTACTTAAGTACAGTCGGCTAAAAACGCTCATTACCACACCAGACGGTGGTATGTCCGCAAGCCGCATCACAGACCCGACTGCTATCACGCTAAGTGTCGGTGAGCCTGTTTCGTTCAGAGGCATAGCAATAAGCCCAGCGCAGCTGAACCGTCGTTCAACTGCTGCCTACGACGGAAGTGTTGTATCCCATGAAGACAGCTTGGACAGCTTGATATGACAGATAGTTGATAGTCTGTAGCTTACGGCTGCTGACATCTTGACAGTGACGACTGACTTGCTGATTAAGCCAAAAACGGATGCCAACTTACGCTATGTCATCATTAGCATCATCATCATTATTCTAAGCTATCATAAATCATGGACTCAGTGCCCGACCACTGCGTTATCATCTTCTGCCAGTTGTTTCGGTACTGTGCTGAGTGGTTCAGTTCCTGCAAATTTGCCCCGCATCACTCCATAACATCGTCTGTCCACTTCCTTATTCTTGTCGTCCATCTTCCCAGACAACAATGCGAGTTTCTGTCATTGGACATCCGGCATACAATTATGTCCAAAGAGACGTAACTTCCTTTCAGTCACCGATTGTGTTTCTGACCAATTTATTTTCATAAAGTTCTTTACTAGGTCGCCCGAAACGCCTTACGTTTTACTGCTGTTTTTTTAACGCGAGATCTCCGAGGTCTCTTGGCCGATTGTCGCGAAATTCTGCCAAATGATTAGAAACATGTTCAGTTTTATAATTCCGGTCCAAAAATTTAAAGGTTTGCCTTAAAAAAAATTTTGGTGGCCATAACATGCTAAATTTGGCCCGATTTCGGACTTCTTCTCAGTTTGACTGCGAATATCTCTGAAACGAATAAATATATCCAAAATAGGAAAACTAAGTGATCGACAGCGTTTCCTGCCGTGTTCGGCGAAAAAATCGTGAACTTTGGTTTACTAATCACGGAAATTTAGTGGTGCAATCATAACCACCAAATCGATTTTTTCGGAAGACCATATTTCGGCTCCTAGAGGGTGATGCGCGCACAAATTATTACACGCACTACAGAATGGCCAAGTCTTGCTAGCGCATACCCAACCGGGACGGGGTTCCTTCAACTATTTTTTGCAAAAAGGGTCAAAAATTGGCTTAAAATGTAGTGTATTAACCTCTATTACCTTTGAGCTAAGGAAAGTAGCTTTACGAAACTTCACCACGTGACGTACCGCTATGTGGGAATGATAAGGCAAATACAACTTTTAAGGGCACCGCCATCTTATAATTTGGGAGAGCAAAAATGTCTAAAATTCGGCGCGATTCAGGGCAACTTTTGATTTTGGCCATGAATATTTCTGGAACTGATGATAATACCAAAACTTGGTAAACGGCTTTATTTAGTGCTGTCTGTCCTCCGTTGAAGAAAAAATGGCTAAAGTTTAATCTACTAACAACAAAGTTACCCGTATAGGGGCTAATGTTTACCTACCCTAAGTCAACAGTGCGTGTTCTGCGTATGCTAATGCATTTGAGTTCGGGCTACGTGACTTTGCTACAAACAGAATTTCAACCCCTAAACTTGTCCCCCAATCGGACTTACGGCACCAAGCGGCCTCACGTTGGGCTCTACCCAAATTGCTAGTTAGTCATTATTTTTGTCCAACAAATTTTCGAAAGCTTTCGGTAGCATTTTCTTTCAAATGCTAATATCTTTTTTCTAGCATCTTTTTGTTACAACGAAAAATCCTACAATAAGTAACTTAAAATCAACATTAACATTTGTTACAAAAATGATTTTAAATCAAAATCATAATTCAAAAGAAACGATTTCAAATCGCAATTTCATACCTATTTTCTTAAATATACCATTTAATTATACCCAACGTTAGTTTGGAGTTTTATTTGAGTAGAAAAATTAAGTGAAGCTTATTTTTTATACAATTATTTCAAATATTTTGTCATTTTTAAGGCAAAATTTAACAATGTGAGTGCATGGCAAATTGCTGCTAAACAACTACAAAAGGATAACTAGGCCTTCTTGGTGGGCCAAAAAGTGACGCCTTTTTCAACTACATTAATCTAGTGTCGTAAAACTGCAAAGCACCGAATACTTGTATTTACACCGTTTAGATATTTTAACATTTGCTTTTAAATAACTACAGTTTAAATGTGTTCATTTATTCGAAAACATTATTACCTCCGCCAAGGAGGTTATGTTTTTGCCGGTTTTTGTTTGTTTGTCTGTCTGTCTGTGTGTTTGCAAGATAACTCAAAAAGTTATGGACGGATCTTTCTGAAATTTTGAGGGAATGTCGGGCATGTCGTAAACCACCAGTGATTCAATTTTGGGCGTGATCCGGCAGGAATCCTGGATTCTGGATTACTTTGAAATTTTCGTTACCATTGCATTAAAGGGGGCATAAGGGAACCGCTGGCAAAGCGAAGATGGTGACGCCACCTGGTGAATAGCTTTGCCTTGGCACCTGCGCTCTCCGAGTGCTTTCTCTAGTTTTACACACTGTTTCGAAACCCCAATGTTTCTCGACATGCGGATTGTAATCAAACGGCGTTCAGTGTCAGTTAATCCAGCCACGTTGACAAAATTCTATTTATTTGCAAAAAAAACGAATTCGTTTACGTCGGCAGACGACGTACCATTCGAACAGCGCCATCTGTCAACACTTTCCGACAACACCTGAAAACTCACGTGTTCTCCGGCAACACCGCCATTGACTAACTGTCACCAGCCGCGCCTACGATTCGAACTTGTTTTGACACATGGCGCGCTACAAAACCTGTTTACTTACTTACTTGATGCATCCAATGTCGCCATCAAAACCATATGTTTTGTCAATGTCGTTTAGCTCCAAATTACTTTAATTCTGTTTTTAGCCTATTACTGTAACTTAACTGTTATTAGTGTAATTACTATCATCATTGTATTGTGTATGTACACATTCTTGCGTTTTGACAAGTGCTCTTTGACAAATTGCAATAGTGATGATAACAATAATAATGCTGGGCTACCGCAATAATATTACGATATAACGTGACTTTTGACAATAAGATAGCAATCTACAGTTAAATGTGTCGAATCTATTTTAGCAGTAGGCAGAGACGGCCAGAACAGCTTTTGCTTAATAATCGTGTACGCTGTAGACGGTGTGGGCCTATGATGCGACTAATTATTGCGTGCTGCTTATATCGTGACTGAAATTGCAATAATTGCTACCAATACCGATGTCAGTTGACAGTCCGAAATTGCGGACATCCGCACACAGTCATCATTATGGTGCGGTCTTAATAGGCCGCATTACGAGTCTTGCCCGTGGTCCGTCTCTCTGTCAGTCGGTCAGTTTTTCTGTACCTGCAGGCTTGTAACTGAAAAACGAAAAAGCGTAACAGTGATAAACACATCACAAATTAGGTTTATTTTAAATAACAAATTACTATGTAAAAACGTTTGAATATTGGAAAGACAAAGAGCGTGCCCTCCTCTTTTCCCGGCATAAAATAAATAACTTCATCACAAAGTTTGGTGTTTAAAATATGACCGCCGACTTTCACCAAAAATATGACAAATACAGCTGGCCCTTTGTTTTTTCTACTCTCCGCACTCTAAAAGGAATGAACATGCATGTGTAAATTGCTGGCTTATAGCTTAAATTTATATCTATCAACAAAAAAGGACAAAAACTGTCGCCGTGACGAACAACCGAGGAGCCGCTTGTTTCAATTAGCATAATTACTGCGAGGTGTTCGTATGCACAGTGACTACTGTCAGTTGTAGACCGTGCGATATCGGGTTCAACCTCAGCCTCAGCTGTTGCATAATTATGCTTACTTGACAAACGATAACCGAGCAAATGCTCACAAGACAGTTGCTCACCCAACAAAATTGTTCACACCAACGAGTAAACAAACTGACAAATGCCTTTAAATAACGTGGTTTTGGACAACTGTTGCAGTGTGAGCACATTACTGAAGGAAAGTCACTACTATTTTTTCCACCGCACGCCTGAAGTCAGGGATACGCTCGATACCCCCATTGCTATAGGCCTATCTGCTGTAGCCTGTTGCAAACACCCTTCACCTACAGCATAAATTAGTCCTGTCTTATGACTCGAGTCGTGATAGTGCTCTTAAGCTTGGGCACAAAAAAAATCAAGAGAAAACTGCTGCACTGCACCCATAATTAGGTGGAAATCTGTACAGAATGTTGCCACAAAGTTTCGTGACATCTTTGCTTGTTCTACTGCTGTTAGTGTTCGTTGTCGTGAGTATAGACTATACTATACGTCTATATTCACTATACGTGAGTTATAGACTATGCATATGCGGGCCGTTAAGTTAAGTGAACGGAACTCGTATGTTTATGTACTGTAGATCCGGGTACACCAACCAGAATCGGAACAATTAACAACAATTGCTTACCAATACTGAGTATCCAGGTACTAAGCAATATTAGTTGTCGTTGTCATATACATTGACTTGTCGGTGTTTTTCAGTGTTTACTGCTGTCGTTGTTGGATCGATTTGTGAACCGACTGAACGAACAGTCGATCGACTGAAGAACGTATGGATATGTTGGACAACGACGTCTCTGACAATTCTCCGGTAACATTTTCACTGAAAAGGAAATGTCTGACGAGTACTGATTCAAAGTTAGCCGTGTATTATAACTAGCATAACTGTTGTTCTGTCACCGTAGTATCAACGAACGATAACCTATTTATAATACTTTTTGTGTTGTTGATTCTCGCCGCATGTTCAGATTGTGAATAAAAACGCCAAATTGTATGAACATTCTGTTTCGTCTGGCTCATTGCACTCGGAAACGACGCCACTGAACTCGGACAAAATGGATTTGAGTACATCACTACGTTATTATGATGTAACTGGGTCCTGCTTCTTAGGCAAGGGAGGAAAGAAAGAAAGTGAAAAAAAACGAAAAAAGAAGGAAAAAGAAAAGAAGAGAGAGGGGGAATAAAGGAGGAGAACAAAAAAGAAAAGATTGGCAGTCCCGATATTTCTTCGAATACGTTGACAATACTGTTGTAGTGAAAAGTGTGTGTGAATGATAATGGAGAGTGATTTGATTGTACAAATACTGGACAGATAGAGCGGCTGACTGGCGAGCTGCTGAGTCTGGTGTTACTGAAGACTCTGCTGCTGAATGCATCGGCTGACGAACGCAGTCACGTGTACACCGTCTACGTCACTCTGACGTCAGTATCACGTTCATGGCGCCGAACGATCATTGGTCAGCCTTGTTTCCACGCCACGCCCATTCAGCTTGACTTACGTCCGAACGACGGCGGCAAGTTTAATTTTTTATATGTATAAATGAAACAAAAACCACAAAACTGCAGCAGTTTTATGAGAATAGGTCTCACCCGACTCCAGCTGTTGTCTTTCTGTCTTAATAAATTAACATGGGGTTTAGCTTCACTTACGGAAAAATTTGAATCTTGTTTAAAATGAATTTTAGTGCAATTTTCTCGGCCATCCGAAGTCCGGACAGCTACGCAACCGGTCGCCGCGATGATTGACCCGTTCATTCACTACATTACGTGTATAACGCCCGGCGATGATGCCATCTTGACTAGCCGCGACTCTGAATCAAGCTAGGCCTAAGTGTGATGAAAGCAATAATGAACGTCATCACGCCGCCGTCGCGTACATATACGCCGCGTTGGATCCTATTGTAGGTTTCAAAAAAGGGAGGGTTTTTAGTGTGTGAGTTATTGAAAATAGAGTTAGAGTTTATATAAAATATTAGTTATTTTATACGTTTTATTGGTTTTACTGGGGAATTAGTGCTCTGTCTGCTTTTTCTCTTATTTCTCATTTTCTGTTTCTCATTCTCATCTTCTGTCCTCCCACAGGC
>Ga0209367_1004675_pt1 | contig 18954 bp, 14 predicted proteins | sample WorMetLIZISLAND2_FD_187412 | JGI IMG/M metagenome (GOLD analysis project Ga0209367, IMG submission 187412) | Marine gutless worms symbiont microbial communities from Max Planck institute for Marine Microbiology, Germany - Olavius geniculatus... ... | reverse complement strand
ATAGGCCTACTTGTACACTATGCAGTCAGTTAACACGCATTTCAGGCTTTCAGCCAATCACGCAGACAAACAAGTGATGTCACATTTTCGGGCAAAAGAGCAGAAATGTGCAAATTAGTGATGTTCACATGTCCAAAATTTAATCGAATTTTAATCAATTAAAAAAAAATTAATCGAACAATTTTTTTAACGACTAATCGATTAATTAATTGTTAATTTTCGCAGCCCTATTCTATGCTAAAAATTTCATACACACATTGTCCACGTCTACCTCCAGCCGTTTTGCCACAATTCACTCTTAAAATGTGTGTTACAGCTTGAAATCATGAAAAATTCACTAAAAAACCCTATTTTGGGGGTTCAAGGTGATTCAAGGTCATCGATGTTGACACCCCTAAGAAGCTCGTCACTAGTGCTTGTTATGAAAAGCAGCATGTCTGTGCATATCTGCATCTGTTTTCATGCTAGACAAGCCAATATCAGTATAATAATAATAACTACTTTAAGAGAGGTACCCCTCTCACGTGAACAGGCCTAACTGAACATAGGGGGTTGGCACTTGGACTGCTAAAATCTGCATTTAATGCTAAAAATTTTATACACAGGTTGTCCAGATCTATCTCTAGCCATTTCAATGCAATTCACTCTTAAAATGTGTGTTGCAGCCAAAAATCGAAAAAAATTCACTAAAACCCCTCTTTTGGGGGTTCAAGGTCGTTCAAGATCATCAACGTTAATAAATCTAAAACACCTGTCATCAGTGCTTGTTATGATAAGCAGCATGTCTGTACCTATCTGCAACCGTTTTCGCACTACACGAGCCAATAGCGGCAAAATAACATCTTTTAGGGGGTACCCCTCTTTGACGCCCTCGTTCGAGGGCAACCCCTTCACCCAGTGGGATTAAATTTCATCGTAGAAAACTAGAGTCCTTGGAACAGCCACATTGAAGATTTTGTGATCCTAGCTTGCACTGTTTTGATACAATACAACATTGTGATGGATGGACAGATGGACGAACGGACAGACAGACGCCCAGGCCATGGCTAAGACGCGCAAAGCATTCTGCTATCGCACGTAAAAACAAGTAACATGCAGACACACTACAATAAACATGAACAGTGGTCAGCAGATAATTACATGCACGTTAATACATCAAAGACAATGCTACCTCTCAGTGGCAGTGCTAAAGGGACAGCATGAGTCCAAAGCGCTCCCCCAACCGACCTTAAGCACAGAATATCCAAAAACAAAAATAACGTAATAAATAGACTTACTCGAATAACTCGTTTATCCGATATCAACTCTCTGTCAAAATCTTCATCTTTTCTGCGTCCTGCAAAAGTTGACAGCAAAACTGTCACTAGCCAAAACGAACAAGAAAAGCCCAGCTAACACAAAGGGGAACATGCAACAGTGGTGTATGCCTGAAAGCTCAGTAAAACAAAATCTACGTTCACCCATCCTAGAAACCATGTTTCTTTTACAGTCGCCAGAGGGTGCCAGACAACCATCGGCTAATTATCTCTCGTACTCGCCAGAGGGCGTCACCTGTCTCGCTCAGCCAATGTCATATCAACTGGAAATCACAAATTTTCCCTACCCCTCTGTCATTTAGCGCAATTGATTGGGGTGACCCCTTTCAAATTTATGGAAAAGCTTTACTGATCCTGAAACTAGAGTCTTCCAGGCAGCCGACGGTAAAAATTTGGTCATCCTAGCTTGCACCTTTTTGACTTATCCACCCATGTGATGGACAGACAGACAGACAGAATTGCAATGGCTAAGACGCGCTACAGCAGTAGCTGCTATTGCGCGTAAAAACCGCTTCCAACTGTAACAGTATATTGCTACACCACAAACACCGCATTCCTTGCTACAATCACTAAAGAATGCACTTATTTCTGATGATGTATGGAATCAGGCGTTTCTTCCGCCTTGCAATCCCACTCATACTGGCAGCACAGAGCATATGCATAACCAATTAACCATTCTTAAAAATATGTGATACTATCTCTTAGAAACCAATCCAGAGTAAACGCTACAATTCTATATGGTACTAGCATTTATTAATTACTTATTTATTACATGGTCTATAAAGCATGTTATAAAGAAAAACTGCAACAGTGAAGCATAGCAAGGGTAGGAAAGTTATGCGTCACTGCAGGAAGGCAGAACTGCACAGAGCAGATTGATACCTATTAAAATGTACCAGTGGCAACAGTTGTCAGAAATAACACTACTACTGGCTGAAGTACCACGTCACATCATATCAAAGTCAGCCTTCCAGTTCTACCTTTCATGGAAAAGTTAAATAAGTATTCTAGCTGAGTAAAAAAAATTACTAATGAGAACGGTGAATGTGATAGTATTCAGGCAAATCTGTGGCTCAATAAACCGGGCGAACTCTTTCTATAGCCGTGCCATAAAGACAACACAGTAAACACTGGCATTTGTATTATTACCGTTATTATTTTTATTGCTATCACAAGCGAGAAAGTGTGTCACATACTGAAAACAGTGCGGGCAAGGTAGTTGAGTTGTTCTGGCGTAAGCTCGCGTCCTGTGTGATGTTTAAACAAAGTCGCTAGAACAAACGATACTTCACCCCAAGGCACTTGCTCTCTGTACTCAAATGGCTTTCTTTCCTATACAATCACCAACCATCAATATCATCATCAGCATTACGTTAACGTTTTTATCAACACCAGCGACATCTAAAGCCAACTGTGAAGGCAAGACTCAATTTCTCAAGACTAGACTAAGAGTCAAAAGTGCAAGATCAAAACTCAGAGCTTCAAAATCAAAACTGACCAATGACCGAGTCACAAAGTTTCATAATCAAAACAATGACCAAAACAAGAATTGTGAAAATGAAACCAACACTGAAGACACAAAAACTCCAAGCCTGGCTAAAGCAGCAGAACAGCATCTAAACAGCGAGCACATATCAGACTGTTGTGTGTGTGTACTGTGGGGTATACATCAGCACATCTGTATCACATTACTCAGTAAAATTAGTAGTTCAACGAATGTTACCATTGAGTGGTCTTAGATCTGTCTGTCTGTCACACCAGTGTGCCAAGTTAAATAAGATGCCAATTGTCAGCGACACTCATCGTGCTAAATAGAGGCCCAACCCTCCACTCACATGCAAATCGCTCAAGCCAAATGACTTAGCACAAAGAATGACAGCCACCTGACGTTCATGCTACATCCATCAAATAAACTGGACGAAGCTAAAATACCTACTTAAAATATGTATTGCAAACTAAGGTTGAATCACTACAGTGAAACAGTTACTACAAACAGTCGACAGTAACTCAGTCACACCCTATTAAACTCCCAAACCTGTACAAAGTTCTACTTGCCCTTTTTGCTCAAAGCAATGCCTCCTAGAGTGAATGAATGAGTAGGATTTAACGTCCCACCCGACACAGTACATGGATCATTTCAAGGGCGGTTTTTCCAAGCAATGCTTTGTTTTTCCAAGCAATGCTCATACACATAACATAGATGCAAAAAACGTTCTAGAAAAAAAATTAAAAAACGTCAAAAAACTTCAAAAACGTGGCAAAAATAAAAAAAAAATGATAAAAAACGTTAGCCTTAATTTGTTCAACTTCTTGCCTAAAACCTAATGCTGTAATTGCAGTACAGCTAGAACTAAAGAAAGAGATAAAATTTTATTCAATTTCAATTCAACCGTGTAGTCATAAGACCACATATCACTAGACTAAGTAAGTAAACTACCACCACTATAGCATACTAATTCGTTTATGTGGCTTTAAAAGCCCTTCTCGACGTTCTCGGTAGAATTTTCAAATTTTGATGAACGTTTTTAAAAAAAAATAATAAATGTTGAGAAAATAAAAAAACGTTAAAAAAACGTAAAAAAACGTGCCAAGAATAAAAAAACGTAAAAAACGTTATTTACATCTACGACACATAATAATGGATCCTTCCCAGAACCAAGTCAAGACTTTGGATACTGCTAAAAACAATTCATCAGTAGTTGTGGTGTTAGTTACCGCATTGGAGAAAGCTGCATCCCAAATGAGAGTCCCGCGTGCCATGATCTCCTGCGATGTCTGACTCGTCAATATCACTGGCAGAGATATCAGCTTCACGGACAGATAGACATCACAAAGCAATCATCAGTCAGCTAGTGGCTCGCCACTTTAAATCTATGCTACACAGTTGCTCCATTCATCATCTATTTCACTAATATGGATCGCTATTCAGGAAACGAGCTTTGAAGATGTACACGAAAGCCTCCATATGCATTTGTCCTAGACAATACTCTGGCTGTAGGTTAAAATCTAAACTAAAAACTCATCTGGTCACTGTTGTCTACAGTTGAATGCAACCTTTCTGCTACAGCCTCTGAAGCTACAGCATGGGTCTATACAAAGCCATATGCTGTTATCATTATCAAACACTGATGCAGCAACATCAAGTCCGTAATCAACTCAGACTCGCACAATACTGCCCAATCTCAAACTTGCCAACTTGTTGTTGTTGTTGTATGTCTTGTCTCAACAAAAAGAAGCAATAAGTTTCCTCATCTAACTTTAGCAACAATAAATATTTTCGGTTCATTTTTTTCTGATTTTTTTAATACCTCCAGCTCTGACAGGCACTGGTGAAAAGCTTATGTATTCAAGACGTTTACCAATGAGTATGTCTGTCCATGCATCATAAAACCTGGCATTGTGATGTACTTAAAGCTGAAGATAAACCGATCCGATGTTGAAAGTCAAAGTATGAACAAAAAACGCACTTGAAAAAAACTTATTACATGCCACATGCCTAAGCACTGAATGCATAACACACCCTGAGAGGAATTTGCTCTCCGCAGACGACCACTGACGTGTAGAAGACAAAAGCGTATTTGTGTTCCGTGACAAGTTCTTCATTCTTGCCACGGTCGGGTCGCCGCACATTCCTCAGCTGAATGCTGTTGAACTGCGCCACACATGCGCCGGTGCCACGATTGATTGCAAACGTACGCTCACCACCATTGTTGATCTGACAAAAACCGTCGATGTGCTCCACACAGTCGGGAATCTCACGCTCCGGAAACAAAGATAACTTCACTTTGGGCGGGTTGTACTGAAGACCAAGACCATTGCCACCTAAAATCCTGCAGTCAGACAACGTGACAATTGAAATACAGAGACCGGCTAAAATATCAACACAGCGTGGGCCCTCCATGCAACTCTACATCCTCTCACACACACACACACTGCTAATGTCAATGGATGGAAAAGGCAGTCATACCATTTGGCAAGGGTATTTGCATAGCCCCAAGAGACACCAAACTGGTCCTACTCCCTATACAAAAAAATTTTGAATGTAGAAACCCGCAGTCCAAAAATTTCTATCACAAATTGTGGTAAAGCCATTACAGACAGCAAAATGGACACTTGATGGAATTTAGTGACGCTCTATGCAATGGTGCAAGTCCAAACCACAAATTGCTTCTCCCCCCCCCAAAAAAAAATAACGTGTACGATTTATTGCTAATATTAGCAAATTAGTGGTAACATGCTGTAACACAGTAACAGTTATTATTATTATTATTATTATGAACAAAAAGATTAGCGTGGCATTTAGCCCAAAATAGACTACAAGGACACGTAACATAATTACAACAGTTAACATGTTCGGCAAACAGAAAACCAGTAGACAGTTGGAATCAGCGTCACTAATACGATATTGCGAAGAGATACGTCTTCAAATGACGCTTGAAAGTCAACAGTGACGACGACGATGTAACAAACGACGGTAGGCTGTTCCACGCACGGGCAGCAGCAACCGGGAAAGCGCGATCCCCGATCATGCTGCAACGAGTCACTGGAACAACGACCGCCGTTGATGAGATGGAACGCAGACTCTGCCTCGTGGTGACGTCAGTTGTGCGGTTGATGCATTGGATCTGATCAATAACATTACTCAACGCTGGGCCTGATTAGCACTTGAATGGGTCACTGTCTGCGGACATATAGACCATCTCAGGAGAACTCAGCTTTCTACCGTCTGTGGGATGGTAGAATGAGTATCAGCTTTTGGGCCGAGCAGTAATAAACGACAATGGTGTATATAGTACTATAGCCCCCATTTTCGTGGCTTAAGAAGACTGGCTTGGTCCAACAGTTGGTAGACACCCAGAGGTCATGCTGCTTTCGTCAAATGAACTGGGTGAACTCTCGCAGTGGTTGTGCCATGAAGACACCACTGTAGCTATTACAATTAATGTTACAAACATAATTTGGCCAATGTCACACATTTTACTTCATAACACTGTACAGTAAATTAAAACATACCTGAAATATGAAAAGTCTATCAGGCAATAACACTTACTAAACTCATATTGCAGGTTTTATTTTTAAAAAAACAACCAGATTCACAGAAAAATTGATCTGCCAATGTAACAATGGTACAATCTTCTCCATTCACTGACATCTGACAAGCACTACATGTTGAAACTTATTCAAACCTAAGGTCTATGACACACACAGAGTGAAATAAAAGTTACTAACCTGACAGACAAGCTAAATCCCAGACTTTTACCAGTAGTCACTTTGAGCACACGATCCGTGTGTCGGTCAACCACAAATGCACTGCAATACAAACAATCACAATATTCAGATGCAGCAACATATGTCAAACTAAGTCACTCAGGTCCAGAAATAAGCAAACAATATGGTCAATACTGGGCATAAAAAATCTCGTTTTAACACTTTTAACATGTTGCTATTGTCACGAGAAGCCCGGCAAGCAGTTGACACATGTTGAAAAACTGCAATCAGTTCTCCTTAACACGTTGCATGGGCTGCCCTCTTTTTGCAGGAGCATTCCTCATGTAAAAGCAGTTTTTACAGGCTGGACACCAACCCAACCCAACCAATAGGAAAAAAGCACTAATAAAAATAACCTGAATAGCTCTCACAGACTAGCTAAGCTGGAGTCCCAAAAGACAAATGAAATAGTGAGGTAACAAAACTGATCCTAATGGAAATGTGTTATCTCAGTCCATAGAACTACTGTTGAAAATATTTTACTTAAAGTGTACAACCAATTACTACATGTAAACAAGAAAAGCCCAGCTAACGCAAAGGAAAACGCGCAACAGCAATGCATGTGTGAAGGCCTGGTGTGAACAAAATCTAAGTTCACAACGCTGTTTCATTTAGACTCGACGGCGGATGACGCCTAGCACCATATCCAGTGCATGAATTTCAGTATTGTGTGCCACGTCCAATGTATGATTTCCACCATTATTGGCTGAAAATTGCAAATTCTTCCCATAAAACCCCCTATTTAAGTGTTCAAGGTCATAAAAGGTCATCGAATTCGGTGGCAATCGAGAGCCAGTGTACGACTTCCTGTTAGTGATTAATAGTAACCTAGGCCCTATCTCGCACCGTTATTAAGATACAGCGACTTATTGGATAAAAATCGCAAATTTTTCCCAGCCCCTCTCATTTAGCGCCCTTCTTCAGAGTGACCCCCTTCGAATTTATGGAAAAGCTTTATGGTTCCTGAAACTACAGTCTTCCGGGCAGCCGACGGTAAAGATTTGGTGATCCTAGCTTGCACTGTTATTGACTGATCCACCCGTGTGACAGACAGACAGACAGATGGACAGAATTGCGATGGCTAAGATGCGCTATAACAGTACCTACTGTCGCGCGTAAAAAGACAGCAACAAAGTAATGCAACCATCAGCAGCAACTGGACAAGTCACAATTGAAAAAAGGGTCGGTCACCTGTGCAGATGCTGTACGAGATAGTCCTCCTTCAGCTCTCTCAACACAGTTCTCAGATTTTCCAATTTGTTGTCACCTACTTCATCAGCATATTTCACTTCTTCCCAGATGCAGACGGTTGAGGAAATGTGTTGCACCATGAGACATAGCAGTTTGCCCCCCTCATCAAACCTACCACACACAATACAGTGTGCATTTAAAAACTTACTACCGGAGCCTTATCGTAAAGACTCACAGCATAGTAAGCAGGTTCAGATAACAAAAACCAAAAATATTTGGCAAAAAGCAGAATTACTAATTCCTTGTTTGCATTCACTAGATGGCTGCATAATCTTGACGGTTGGGCTGCAATTTACAAATGTATGTTTTGGCTGGAAACCCCCCCAAAAAATCTCCCCTTTCCTGGCGAGTCAAAGACCCTCATCTAACACAGCATGTCACGAGACACCACAAGCGTACCCGCCAAATATCATCTAAATCAGTCAAACAGTTTAAACAGGGCCCATGAAAGTGACAGACAAACAGACATGGTAGATAAACAGGCTACACTACAGATTGCCTAATACCCCGTTTACACAATCAAGCAAACATCGAGCAATTAGAACACACGTTGTGCACGTGTATTTTGAATGTATTTGTTCGATGATTGCTTGATGTTTGCTTGATCGTGTAAATGGGGTATAACAAAACAAAGCTTGTGTGAAGCTAACAGTTTGTCGAGGCAGTCAAGTGCTCCATCCACCGGCTGTGAGAGTGCTGCAATTGCGCGTTTCTCTTCATCGTTCCATCGGTCAGCCTCTGCCCAGATCTGCTTTAGCACGTCAGCCAGCTTCATTGCCAGGTCAATGTGAACGTCAGCGATAGCCTACACCACAGGAACATAGTAGCAATAGTAACAGTAGCAGCAGCATCAGTAATAGTACAGTGTATCATATCCTATCATGTGGTACTAGACCAGTGGCATCATGGCAGAAGATCAGGGTCTAAAACTGCAAAATTTAGAACAAAGAACATGTTTTTTAAAACAAATTTTAGGGTAAAATTAACATTTTAAACATCTATAATCTTTTTCTGTGAGAAATTTGCAACTATTTGTTGGAGTTCTGTCTCAAATTTTCAGTATATGTCAAAAAATTGCAACTTACCACGGTTCTCACTTTTTACTCACGACGCCACTGTACTAGACTACTTGCTAGGGCAGTGGGCTCACAACATCTATAGCATAATATACATTATATCTGGAAAAAAACATCCCAAACAGTATCAATTGACACTAAAAGAAATGTTTATCGACTTTAATAATTTTTGGTACAAATATTTCTGGCACAACTGGCCATCAAATGATCGGCCAGTTTACCACCTCACCCAGTGTCTGCTTCTGCACTCCGAGGGAAAAATAAACCAACAAAATATGCGTTAAAATAAACAAAAATACGTCAAAAAGCATGCCCAACATTATCGTTTGTGACTTGAAGAAGAATTGATAAATATTAATAATTTTTTGATTTTTAGTGCAAACATTTTTGACACAACAGCCCATCAAACGACTGCTCTAGTTTCCACCTCACCTAATGTTTGCTTCTGCACTACCTGGAAAAGCCAAAACAAGCGATATGTGCATTAAAATAAACAATAACTTTAATAAATTTTATATCTTCGGACCTGCAGCCCCGAACAGCCAGTCAATTACATTGTCTGACTGTCATGCAGCACTGTGTCAACCACATGACTTTCACAAATGTTGATAAATTCAAAAAGTGACTGGTAAGGCCTAAATTGGTCTGAAGCAGAACATCATTGACACTGCTGTCAACAAAATAAGAAACCATCTCTGTCTGTGGTCACGTAATGGGCTGACACTTTGAACATTTTTTTTACTGTAGGTAGTTGTAAAACGAAAAATTGGATGAACTGTCAGTCCAGGTGACGGAAATGTAAAAAATGTGTTTTATGCCATATTTTGATTAAATAATAATACTCAATTGGACAAAAATACAATATTTTGTTGGTTCTGTTTTCCCCAGATAGTGCAGAAGCAGACATTGGATGTGGTGGGAAATTAAATGCTCATTTGATGGCCAGTTGTGTCAGAAATAATCCTGTCAACAATTGTTCAAAATTTGATAATTCTTCTTTAAGCTACAATCAAAAATGTCCAGGATGTTTTTTTCCAGACATGGTGTACAAACAGTCCAGTTTATTACAGCCTAGCAACAACAACTTAAAAATATACATATATATACTAGAGCTGTCAAAGCGTTAATTTTTTAAATGCGTTAATTTTAACACATTAATTAACGCGTTATTAACACACACAGACCCGTCGAGAGGGAGAGTAGAGGGGTAAGTTACCCTGGGCCCCGCGACGTTTGGAAGGCCCCGTCTGTAGAATATAGAAAGTTAAAAACACATTTTAAATGTATAATCAACAATAACTGCCGTCATAGCTAGCATCAAAATCTATTAACCTGTCATCAAAATAATTATTTATTTATAGTAGCGATAGAACGGCAACTACAGTTTAGTTACTTGAATTCATTGAGCTAATTGAATTCATTCGATTGTCAAATAAACGCAGTTTAACAAAATACTGGAACTTTTGCTTCACAGAATTTAGTAAATTAACATAAAATTATGTATATGCGTTAATTATTTTAACGTGTGTTAACTTTTTTAACGCATATTAATTTATTAACACATTAATGCGTTAATTAATACGTTAATTCGAAAGCTCTAATATATACATAAAATCAAAATTAACAGACATTAAAACACTTACAGAATCAAAATGTTTATTATTATTTTATTCAGCTAAGCTTAAGATGACACAATAGTAGCAGTAAAAGTAGCAAGAATAGCCGCAATTACCATTCACGTATATTACACATGAAGCTTTTTGCTAATGTGTATGTGACACAAACATGGCAAAAGAGAACAGATGAAAGCTGATACAACAAAACTCTGCAAAAATCATTTGTTGAACACACTGAGTTACCAGTAATAGTAACAACAGTGCAGTAGCAGTAGTAGTATGAAGACTGAAACTGAAATACTTTGCGTTCTTTGATGTTTTCGATCATAAGACTGTTCTTTGATTTTTCAATCTGCACCTTGTTCTCATTGAGTTCTTGCCGTGACGCTCCAGCAGGCTGTTTCGTCAGTTGATGGTCAAGGTTAGCAGCAAGCTCTATGACCACACAAGCAGAATCATCATCGTTCAATATCAATCATTAAGGCCCAGTTTTCTGCAAACGTGCTGGACCATATTCTGCGAGCCAGTTGAAGAAATTTGGTGGTTTACTGCAGCAAAGATCATCCAAATTTCACGAAACATCGCAACTGCCCCTTAGTGTTCCCTTAGGGCCAGTTAAGTTAGACATTAACTGACAGATGTGCATAACTCCCATTTCCCGTTGCACTAACCAACGGTTATAGTGGCCAAAAATTTAACTGGCCAAAATCGGCCGGTTAGCTAACCATCGATCATAATAATCGTATTTAATGCAACTTTTGTACCACTTTGCAATCAGTTAATCGAAGAATGTGATACTATAAAACGATTCTACCACATAGCAATGCCTTTAAAATGATTGACAAGACGTTTAGTGAATAGACAAAATGGCCATCCGCAATCGCTTGGCTGGTTCGTGGGTTGGCTGACTCGCACTTGCACTCATTAATATACATGATGCCCGTCTGCGCTAGGCAGAAGTGATTAATGCTGTGCGCATCGTTGCTAAGCAACGTTTACTGTTCAGTTAGCTGGTGGCCAGTCAAGGCTTTGTTCAGAAACGTGCAAAAACTTAACTAGCGAGTTTAAATTAACAGATGGTTTACTAACTGATCAGTTAACTAAAAGACCCAGAACCCAGGCCTTAAAATGAGCTGTCTGCTGTTCCTTTATCGAAGACTGGCATTGTGCTAAGTTATTGCTACATGAATGAAAATAAATCACAACTTTTCTTTGCAGCAGTGTGTGACAAAAGTGATGATATGTAGAGACTAACATCTGATAAATACAGACTTCCTAAAAGTGTTCATCATTTTGTTTCAACTAACAGCAACATAAAGGACTGCAATTGACTTATCCATACCAGTTTGACAAATATGAGTAAAATCACTTGATATAAAAATCAGGCAAAATATCAAAAAATCAGGCCTAACTAAATTTAGATATTGAGCTTTAATTTAATCAGTAGTCATTTGCCAAAAGACTGCAAAATGTAAATGGTGACAATAGAACAATTTGGGATTTTGTTCTTGTGATCGTGACTTTGACCTCAGATTTGGCGAATTTCTTGCGGACATTGTGCGCTTCATAGATGTATTTACTTACTTACTTAATTTTATCAGGTCACATGGCATACCATTGCATATCACTGACTTACCTCTACCTACACGTCGAATCTCATTTGAGTCAATAAACTTTTTATGGACAGATAAATGGAGGCTGGCTAAAAGTTAAATGAGTCGAGCTAAAAATAGCAAATTATAAACACACAGTCAGCCGATAAGGTCAACAAAACAGCACAGACTAAGCTATGTCCTGTTTCTTCGCAACACAATCTACTAATATAAACTCACCAGAGAGCTCATGGTACATGAGGACAAAATTACGTTGTTTAGTTGCGACTTCTTCTCTCTGACTGTCAGCCAACTGCACACATGCAGGGCATGTCTCTCACATTTAATGCAAACGTTTTATATACTGCTTATATGCAAAGTAAAAAACGCCAAGTCCTTCCCCAGCCTTGAGACTCATATTGCAGTGCTGATCTCCATTTCCTTAGTCCTCAGCCAGACTCCAGTTTACACTGCAAAAGCACAGACACGAAGCTACTGCATCACGTGATGTGCCTGTTTACATCCTAGCTATTGCTGGTGCTCACTGCATCTACCCACAGGGGAATGACTACTTTGACTAGGCTGAGTTGAACTGACTGTGGTCCATAAAAAACATGTCAATACATAACTGGTGATAACGTCATCAAATGTTGACCGATTTTCAGACAAGCAGCAGGCAACACTGTCGCCAAGTTGGATACAGACATTGTGTGTCACAATAAGGGTCACTATATAGCAGTCATGAGCCAACAGACAAGACACAGAAAAACTACAAAAGCAATGGACAAGGCCAAGTAAATGAACAATGACTGACATACAAGGACTTGCTGTTGTAGTTCAGCCAGTGATCGGCTGATTGCATCAACTGCGTTCTGTTGAGGCAGCACGTTCAACCTTTCATTCTTCCTCCGTAACTCCGAGCCCTATATGTAGCATCACAACCAGAGGTCGATAAAGCTCTGACAAGTCAGCATTCAAACAGCAGGCCTAACTTCAGGCGAAGGTCCATTATTTTATCAAGTGCGACTTACAGAAATAAAAGGTGTGGCTGCAAAATTTTAGAAAAAGTGAAATTTTCTGAAAGGCACGACACCTCAGCGACATCTCACCTAGCCCATGTTCCATGTATGACACGGATCTGCGGGCAAAATTTTGCAGCCGTACGTCATGCCGTTACAAAGTTATGGTAACTCTCAAATGTAGTATAAATAGTACTACTGATATCATTCATCACATGCAAAACCAAATGTGTGTGTCAACAAGACTCAATGAAAAATATATCTTCAGTGAGGTATCAGCTGAAAATGTTGACAAATGCAGCACTGGCATACATTGTTATCATTATCGTTATAATTATTGTTCATAGTGCATTATTTATCATTATGAGAGATAGACCTGTTTGACACAGGATTCAATGAGTAATCTCTCTTCACTGAGGCAGCTGCTTATCACATTCACAAATGCTGCGTAATTCCCTTCAAACCGTTGCTGCCAACACAACCAACATCTCATACTAGCATCACATGCAACAAGCTAGACATTTCTGAAGCAAAAATAAGGGAGTCTGTGCAATGCCTACCCCAACAGTAGCCTACAGTATCTAAATGTCTGCATCTGATAGTTTGGTACACAACCACTGTGCACATCATTAGAAGTTGGAATGGTGGTCATCAAAACATCAACAAGTGCAAAAAAATTATGTGGGCTCACTGCTGTCATACTGCATGACCATTCACCTAGCTATACACTGCAGTGCACAAACCTAACTCTAAAATAATCCTTACTGTTTAAGCTGGAAATGTGAACGCCAGCTACTGCCTTTGGTAATGTTGTACCAACCTGAGATTTTTGTCCCTTTTTGTTTTTGAGTTAAGACCCTTTCAAAACAGACAGATGCATGTGTAAGACTCATATTATGGCCTATTAAAATGGAAACGTAATAAAGGCTGTAATTTGCAGAATCTATGCAGCTTATTTGTCAATGTTTAAAGTGACTTTGAGTCAGTTTTACCTTAAACTGAGAGAATGCTGTGGAGAAGTCGAGGGTCTGCTCAAGAACGTAAGATGCCTGAGCACGAAGCGAATCCTGCATTGCTTCTATCATCATCATCAGCTCTTTAAACAGATTCTCGGCTTTCTTACACCCTGCTTCAGAGTATACATCAATGTCTGACCTACAGTACACATCATCATCATCATCATCATCATCAATACGGCACTTTGCTAATAATATTCATATAATGTCACGCCAACACATCATGCTTTGTCCAATATATTACAATCTATTTTAGTAATAGTAAAAAATGCCATTACACCAGCTTGGGTAGAGGCATGGTGGTAGAGGATGATTGCCCACCTAAGTTTTTGACGATCAGAAAATTTTCTTGTCAGAAAAAAATTTGTCAAAAAATGCAAAATTTGGGCCTGAAATACTAGTGTTGTTACGGTTATCAAAACCAGCACCGAAACCGAAGTTTTTTTAGCAATATCGAACCATATCAAAACTGTGGTTTTAGGCTCACTATTGACGGTTTTGGTTTTTCTGTTTTGAAACAGTGCAGCTCTTAGTCTTGACTGCGCGGTGAATGTTAATAGCACATGCACGCCGCAGTGCCATGACTTGTCTCATCCACGCCGCTGGTGTTATCAGTCCGGGTGATCAAAGCTGAAATCGCCGGTGGCACTGAACCCACGAGTGAAGGGAAAGAGGAGGCTTGGGACATTTGAATAAGTGGAAGAGTGTGGGAACTGGTGAAGGCAGATGGTGGTCATGAACACCGTTGACGATTAGGCCTAACTATTAGTGCCAAGAGTGTCACTCAGTGAAGAGGTGTTTGCTAAACAGTCTACCCTTAAATGGTTGTATAGACAGCAATTATCCTTCAATTTAATTCACACACTGTTCCATAAACTAATAAAACTACTGACCTGCTACGCTCAGCATTCTGATAGTTTCTGTCTCCATCTCTAGTAAACCTAGCAGTAGTTTATATTCCTTAGGCCACTTTAAAAATCCAAGATTGATTGATTCATTGATTGAGTCAATAACACTAACACTATGCATCGTCGTTCTGGGTCTCTGCTTGCCTCTCTCCCTCCCTCCCTGTTTCTTGTCCAGGGACGTGGTCTCTGGAGAGTCTCAGGAGCTTCAAGGTCTCGGCCAGCGTCTCGAAAGCTGCAACGTCTCGTCTCGGTCTCATCTCTGATTTTAAATGTCTAATCTCGATCTCGTCTCGGACAAAATTTTGAACATCTCGGTCTCGAAGACATGGATCTCAGATCTCATCTCGGTCTCGGCTCAGAAGGTCTCGCGAACATCCCTGCTCTTGTCGGTCTCTGTCTCCTGGTCTACCATTGAATGTCCGTGCTGGTTTTGGTGCTGATCAGAAAACTGAACCGTACAAAACCAAAACCGCGTTTTCCCCCCAAAACCAAACCAAAACTGACCGACCTCAGCCATTGTGAAACCGTAACAACACTATGAAATACCCCCACTATGAAAAAATTTAGACAAAAAAATTAAAATTATGAGCACCCATGATCTCTTATGTTGAAAATTTTTTGCAGTATCTGCCAGAAAATTGCAAAGTCTTCCTGCCCTGCATCCTTTTTTAACCCATGTTGCTGCTGAGCTTCAGCACTAATATGTACCCATGTATTCCAGTAGTGAGGTAATATACATTCATCGGTCCTCTGAGTATACTAGCATGAGTATCCAGGAGCCCCAGTATGGGTCAGGAAATACTCTATTCTGCTCTTGGATCAGAGTTTTAATAGAAAGATCTCTATTTTTTACTGACCAATCCTGCTGCTCAATCCAGGTGGAAAACTGGGAGCGTAACTTGTACGGAAAGTTGATACGTCGATAGAGATCGATAACTCGTTTCTGGACATTGCTGTCTTGTTGACATAACCTGGACAGAGCCTGCCACTGAGCCATCACTGTGTCACTGTAACAATATATACACAAGCATTAAAGATACAATGACAAGGACAAGCGGAAAAAGCTCTACAGCTATATGCTTCAGACTCAGACAGTGAAAGTTCAAGTTACTCAGTTGGAAAAGACCAACGGCACTGTGACAGAATGTGACAAGGAGGCTGCTGACAAAATGTGCAGATTTTTCAAGTCCGTGTTTATTGATGATCAGGACTTGACACCACCAGAAGCAGCAACGCATAATCCTCCTGCTGCAATTTCAGTGTCAGCAACATGTTTCAGTCACGATTCAGTCTTGAAGAAACTAAAGGGCTTACACTGAGACAAGTCACCTGGGCCAGATGGACTGCATCCCATGGTATTAAAAGTATGTGCTGAAGAAATAGCTGAATCTCTGTCAACTATTTTTGCACAGTCATATAATTCCAGAACTGTCCCTGAAGACTGGGGGTTGGCTAACATAGTGCCAATTTTAAAGAAAGGTAAAAAGGGCAGAGGTTGATAGCTACAGACCAGTATCACTCACCTGTGTCTCGTGCGAAGTCATGGAATCACTGCTAAAGGAAGAACTTACCAAACATTTGGAAGGTACAGGGATGTTGAGTAAAGTCCAACATGGATTCTGTAGAGGAAGATCGTGTATAACGAACTTGTTGGAGACATTTGAGGACTGGACGACAGCGATTGATCACGGTTATGGTATCGATGTTATTTATTTGGACTGTCAGAAGGCGTTTGATACTGTCTGGCACAGCGGATTATACACAAAGCTAGTGGGGTACGGCATTGATGGCAAAGTCTTAACATGGCTAAAGTCATTTCTACAAGGTCGAAAGATGAGAGCGAAAGTCAGGGGTGATCACTCAGACTGGGTCTCTGTAACAAGTGGTGTGCCCCAAGGATCGGTATTGGGTCTGCTACTTTTTCTGGTGTTTGTTAATGACATCCCAGAATGGATTTGAACCAGTGTTAAAATGTTTGCGAATGACACGAAGCTGTGGACAAGAATTTCAACACTGAAAGATAGTCATGTTTTGCAAGATGACCCTGATAATTTAATGTACTGGTCAGATAAATGGAAGCTTGGTTTTAATCCACAGAAATGCAAAACAATGCATATCGAACATTCAGTCAACACAGAGTACAAAATGACCACCCAAGGAAAAGTCTGGAAGTTGGATGAAACCAAAGAAGAGAGAGACCTGGGTGTAATAGTAACCAACAACTTGAAACCTAGCCAACATTTTACCAAGCAGCTTCGAAGGCAAGGTCTATCCTGGGCTGGATCAGGACGCAGTTCGGTGTCCTTAGTAAAGCTGAATTTTTGGTTCTGTACAAAACCTACGTCAGACCACACATGGAATTCTGTATTCAGACATGGTCGCCATACCTACAAAAAGACATCAATTGCTTGGAAAGTGGCCAGTGCACAGCAACAAAGATGGTTCAAGGACTGAAGGACGTTCCCTATGAAGAACGATTGAAGGCCCTCGGATTGTATTCGGTCCAGCAATGAAGGCTCTGAGGTGATCTGATTGAGGTTTTCAAAATAATGACCGATAGAGAAAAGATAGACAAATGTCAGTTCTTCATACACTCAGCATCCAGTCATCTGAGAGGCCACAGTCTGAAACTCTACAAACCACAGACAACCCGACAGGTCCGACAGAATTTCTTCAGCCAACGAATCATCGACACATGAAATAAACTGCCAAGTCATATTGTTGAGTCGACTTCAATCAACATGTTCAAGAACAGGCTGGACGATCACAGGAATGACACGGGCACTAAAAGCTGATGCCTCACCAGCCCATCTACATACAAGTAACAAGTAATTGATTATGCATCAAATAAAAAAAGACACAGACCCATAGTGTCACATACAACATATATGTATCTAACAGCCATTTTTAAAGTAACATTGTTAGATAGTTTGCCCTAATAATTCGCTGTCAGATCTTCTTATCCTGAACATTCTCCCAGAAAACAGTCAAAAACTCAACATCTATATCTGCAAAGAAAAAGGTTTGTTTAAAATAAAAAGTTCAAGCCTCAGAAAGAAAAAAACATAATACATGGTAACTGGTAAAAAAAGTAAAAATAAGACTGATGAGCTTCATGCAATATTCCCATGTCAAGAGCACCTGGTCCATTCTAGAATGGTCTCTTCAAAAACTAGCGGACTGTCAAAAAATCTCAAACTTCAAAAAAAAATCAGACCATCATCTCAGATTTAGCAAGGGATTTTCATAAATCTTACTTATTATGCCATTTTAGCTAATTGCATTACAGTATTGGCTACTCTGGTGGTGTGGTGTATGGTAATGCTTTTGGTCCGATCAAGGAAGTTACTGTATGCCTAGCCCAGTTAGTACTGCGATGGGTGACTGCCTGTGGGCAGGTAAACCATCTCAGTATGTAACCAGCCACCTGAGTCAACTCAGCCTTCCATCTCTCCGGGGTAGGTAAATCGAGTACCGGCCTATATGGCTAGGGTTAAGGTGGGGGATGTTCACCTCTGTCCGGTGTGATCCCATATGATAACTGACACTCTGTAGCTCTGTGAGGGGTTCGCCCCTTAAGAGCTATAAACGTACCTTTACCTTTTACTCAAGTTCAAGTTCCAAAACTAAAAAAACAAAAAGTTTTCAGTTTCTGCAGCAAAGCTGCTGAAAGCTGACAAGCATGATATTACGCAATATACAGGGGGGGCCAAAAACCGGACCAGTTTGAGTGTTGATAACTCAGCGATGGTTGCCAGTAAAAAGGCGTGTGATATGTCAAAACTTTTACAATGTTGTAGACCAAAAGGGCCGACAGTGGCGTCATTTCATTAAATCCTCGGGGGGGTCCACTCTCTCCCCCTTCCTTTTCCCTCCTTTCCTCCTCCTTCCC
>Ga0209367_1004674_pt1 | contig 18954 bp, 13 predicted proteins | sample WorMetLIZISLAND2_FD_187412 | JGI IMG/M metagenome (GOLD analysis project Ga0209367, IMG submission 187412) | Marine gutless worms symbiont microbial communities from Max Planck institute for Marine Microbiology, Germany - Olavius geniculatus... ... | reverse complement strand
GTATATTTCACCTATATGGGGAGCAAAAACCCCTGGGCGGATTGAGCCCAAATTTTGTTTGGTGGTAGGCGTCCATGACGTAATCACGCCATTAAAATTTGGTGAGGATCGGTTTAGGGGTTTTTGGTTGGCTGAGGGTCAAAGTTTGCACTTTCCCATATACTTTGAAGGTCGTCCTTACAACACTCACACTACCGTGTGAGTGTGATTATTATTTTTACCCTCGGTACTCCTTTTCCGAGGGAGCCTAAAAATTAACTAAGAAATACAAAGGTGGGTACGATCGTCAGTCCGTGCAGTCAGCGGCCGGCAAACTGCCGTGCAACAAAACAGCATTGAAGCGCTGCACCAAAACAGAAATCCTCTGAAGCCTGTAAATCCTCTATTATTATTATTATTATTATTATCACGGCTTGTGCGGTAGCAACAAGCGCTTGTATAAGCGATGTGCCAAGTCAATGAAAAGGCCAAAATTTCTATCTTCCCCACAGCTCCCACATTTTCCAACCGATTTTAATGAAAATGAAAACCAAGAAAGATATCCGGGATTATAGTGACACTGTCACATCAACGACGTTGCGGGGGCACTGTACATAAATTATGATAAATATGTTGCGAGCACTAGGTTAATAAGTGCCAGACTGTCGGCAGCAGTTCACGAGTCAGTCCAGGTGCGACTGGCGGAAGAGATAATGTGCTTTTGATTCTCGCTGAAACTGCAGTCTGCAGCAGTGAGTTTGCGGCTCTCTTCGCAGGTGGTAAACTGTTCCAGGTTCGAGCTGCTGCCACCGGAAACGCCCAGTCGCCGATGGTAGAGCGTCGCGTCGACGGCACTTGCTGCGCCATCGTGTCGGTAGAGCCCAGACGACGACGTGCAGGGGCGTCGGCAGTCAGCTGGAGACTGTGGACAAGGTAGGCTGGCGCTATGCCGTGCACACAGCGGTAAGCCAGCACACGTAACCGGAACTGGATGCGCTCATTGTGTCGGGAACACGCAACCAGTGAAATTCCGGAAGCCAGGACGGAGGCCTCAGGCATAGGTTATACGTAGGGCCTACGCTATAGGCCTACTTGCTGGGCTCGAGTATCAGCTGCCCAAGATCGTCATTCACGGCGTTACAATTAAACCTCGTGGTCTATAGGCCTACACCTGCAGCACGGTCGTTCTCCACACCCATAGCCCATGCATGGCTCAGACTCAGTGACGTGCAAAATTAGGAGCGCCGCGCGGTGCGATAGGCTTATGGCCTTTTTAAGGCTGTAATTTTTTTCACAGGACACAATATCTGTGATTTTGCTGTGTTTCCAAAAATTCCAAATTTCAGAAAAATGGGCAATTAAAATTTGCCGCTTGAACGTCCAAAAGCTGAAAATGTTTCAGCTTCAGGGGCTTCCGTTTATCACCTGACCAGTGGCCCTATAGCTGCTTGGACACAGCTAGCTGTGGGCTCCGACTCGATCCGCGCTCTCCGATCTCCATGCTGCTGTCTTCACACTTTCATCGCAGTTTCACTTTCCACAGTCTATGCAGAACTTGCAGGTAGCCAGCCTACAATGGTTCGCGATACGCTTTCTAAGATAGAGCCTAACATGACTGCACAGAAACTCCTACAGTATCAGCTGGAAGAATGTCCAATCAGCAGTCAGATATGGCAGCAAACACGGTTTGTCGCCAATCAATGATTGGTCGGACGAGTCTGCCGCCGTCCAATCATAGACCAGTCGCAGCAAGCAAGTTCGGACATGTCTGCTGCCGAACTGGCCGGTGATCGGGCACGGGCAGCAGACAATGATGTTAGTGCGAAAGTGCGAAAAAAGTTTTTAAAAATACCGTTCCTAAACAGTAAAACTACGCTGTATTTTAAATTTTATAAAGGCGCAAGGCCAGCCATATAGTGCTAGGTTGCAGTTAGACCATTATTTCTGAATAGTTCGTCAGATGGCAGCACATTAACTGTTTGTTCTAACACTGCGGCATAGTCAAAGCTCATAATTTAGCATGATGAAATGTTGGCCCACTATGTTGACTAGCAATATATTACAACATTAGGTAATTCCTATTCACAGATAAATTGCAAACAATCTGCTAGACTGCACAGGTAATGCGCGGAGTTAAATAATATTTTATGTCACAAATCGATGTCCAACCCGTGATAGCTCAGTTGGTAGAGCGGAGGACTGTAGTGGTTGATGCTGTGATCCTTAGGTCGGCGGTTCGACTCCGTCTCGCGGGAAGGATATCTTTTTTTGGTACTCCGCCTACATCGCCTTAACGTCGTTTCAACTTTCCAAAAATTTCACCGATGTGATGCACTTTTCGCTCGTAATCAAAGCTGAATCATTTTTGAGTTAAACTCTTACGTAATAATCATGGAATAATACGAAAACATGGGCATTTAGCATTTTAGCAGTAGGAGTGTGCGACCACTCAATACAACGTAGGCCTACTGGTCGAGTACTATTGTTTTTTTTACCTCCGCCAAGGAGGTAATGTTTTTGCCGGTTTTTGTTTGTTTGTTTGTCTGTGAGTCCACGCGATAACTCGAAAAGTTATGGACGGATCTTTCTGAAATTTGGAGGGTATGTCGGGCATGGCATAAACTACCCGTGATTCAATTTTGGGCGTGACCCGGCAGGAATCCTGAATTCTGGATCACTTTGAAATTTTCGTTACCATTGCGTTAAAGAGAACATAAGCGAACCACTGGCAAAGCGAAGATGGTGACGCCGCCTGGCGAATAGTTTTGCCTTGGCGGAGGTACCCGCGCTCTCCGAGTGCTTTCTTTAGTTAATTCATGTGATTACTATGCAATACATTAAATTTGAGACGCGCGAAAGCCTATAGGGTAAAATGGGGGTAATGTCGGCACCCCAGGTAACTTCGGCACACCGTGTTGCGTAAATATGTTACGGAATATAGGCATATTCTTTGTTGTTGCGATATAGAGCGGCTGAACTATTTTTCGCGTTTTCATTGCAAAGAATTTCGTCCAGAATTAATCCAGGTACGTAGAAGTGAAATCCTCTGTTTTCTTATTAGATTGTTGTGAATTTGAAACGCTGGTACTTTTACATTCTCCGACTTACCCTGACCGTGAAAAACCATGCCCACTTCTGTCATGTTCTGTTCGCTGGCATAACTGGTGAAAAATTTAACCAGTATCAAACTACATTGAATATAATTTATACACCGTTTACATGATCAAGCAATCATCAAGCAACTAGAGCAATTTGTATTTTGAATACATTTGCTGGAGGTTTGCTTGATCGTGTAAACGGGGTATTACTGTTTACCGCATCTGCCCGCTTTCTCTTGTTATTTTACGTTTCTACGCGTGAAAGCACCTACTGCTTTAGCGCGTCTTAGCCATCGCAATTCTGCCTGTTTATCTGTCACACGGGTGGATCAGTCAATAACGGTGGAAGATAGGATCACCAAACCTTCACCGTCGGCTACCCGGAAGACTCTAGTTTCAGGAATCGCAAAGCTTTTCCATAAATTCGAAGGGGGTCACCCAAACGAGGGCGCTAAATGAGGGGGTGGGCAAAATTTGCGATTTTTGGTCAATACGGTAAACACATTTCCCATTGCCAGAATGTCTTTCAATAAAACACACATAAACAAGTTTACCGTATGCACTTTCTTGTGCTATTAATATGACAACAGTGATCAAATGATGTGCATTTTATGCAAAAATAACTCTGTCACTATTAACAATTAGACAACGCAGATAATGGAAATGGCAAAATACCAATCACAAAAAAAACGATTTGCGTTTTCTTTGTGAACTTGAAGCCAAGACTGGATTAAGGCTTTCAGGGCCCTCCACCCAAATATTTTGCAGGGCCTTTTACACATACAGTACCAATTACAATAAATCATCCATTAAAATTATCTAAGCATTTTATCAAACAGCCAAAATTTAAAAAAAATGGTTGTATATTCCATCGTGTGGAATCTCTTAAATTTAGCTAGGGAGTCTGAGGGAGCGCTGTGAGTTCGCCCAGCAGTGTCTGGGGCTAAGTCGCAGCCAAAATTGAATTTGATGCATTTTAGTGGTGACATCCGGTAGCAACAATCTTGATTATTTTCCTGAAAATCAACTGAGCACATTCAGTGCATCTTGGCGCGAGGCCCCCAAAAGCATGGGGCCTGAGGCCATGGCCTTGTTGGCCTATGCGTTAACCCAGCAAAACAAAAAATCAGCCACCAAAATTTTCAGACGAACACAATATGAGCTATTAGCACACTGCACCAAATGTGACACCTCTTAGTGCAATACTGTGACAACTAAGCCACAAGACAACATCGACTAGAATAAACTAAGACAAACATGCTAACAAAAACACAACACAAAAATTCCAGAAAATTTAAGCCACTGCAACACAAAAATATATCCAACAAAGCTGATTAATTTGAACAGAAAAATGCCAAATCTACATCTATAAATGTTCACGAAATCATTCAAAGTAACGGGATGTGATGGCCAGACAAAATTAGAAGTAATCAGCCTCCACCGGTTTGGTTTATTTAGAATATCCAGTCATGGTGTAACCATTCCTGGCACATCCACAGTTTGACATCAAAGCTTCGTAGCAAGAAGCACTATGAAGAAAGGACAATCAATCTGCAACAAACATACTTATTGCTGAAACGTCAGAGAATCTTACTGCAGTACCATATAAAAATGAATGACGAACAAAAATATGGATCAGTTAGGTAAGATGGTTAAAGGCACACATTTGCATTATATTGGTCAGTACAAAGTTAATAATCAACTGTGAACGCAAAAGTGGTCTGAAGCACTAAAACACAGGACACAGTGAATGATTTAGATAAATGCAAAAAAAAATTCAAACAAAAAAACCTGATATACATCATTTTTAAAAGTTCTCCTGAAGCCACATAGAATTCAAACAAGCAGTGAAAAAAGAAATAAACAAAATTGACGACATTTATAAATTCTCACAAAACGTACTACGTACAAATAAAATAAATCAGTGATTATTGTTTCTACAACAAAAGTCTAACATCAAAACATTCTAATACGTTCCAGACATTACTGAATAATATTACATGATTATAGCCATAGCAAAAAATGCTAGAAATATGGTTACATAGACAGAGTTAATGCACTTTACGCCTGCTTCTCGAGGGAAATGGGATATGCTGCAGGTCTCTTTTTTGAAAACCCCCATTCGCCATACAGTGGTAAAAGAAAGAAATAAAACAATATAATTAGGAGCTCTGGTGCCAAGACGACTTAACAATAGCAGCCAAGAGTGACACACACTGCAAAGTGTCCATTGCCAAATGACTTAAACTTACACATTAACTAATGCTGGATGCCTAAAAGTAAAAGAATTCAAACAGCAAGCAAGAAAATTCGAAAATCCTCTAATTAGTCATTGCAAGCTGCAAAATAATCATATTTTTCATCTAAGCACATCTCTTCTATTTCTGAAAACCTTTTCTCACCAGTGAACACAAGTTATTGAATGAATCCGATAAAATTAGCTAACATAAATTCACTACTATGTTGGTCACCGGTTGAGAAAAGCATGCAAATATGAAGCGTATAATTGCCATATGTACAAAAAAGTCTGTGCCAGCTGCACGAAGTTCTTGCCGGCAAACCTATAGGTCCAACAATATATGGTCAGTTACATTCGATTTCTAGCTATTGATCACTAACTAAGTATCAATATGTCAATTCCACAGAAATTTTCAAAATACTAGGATATAATTTCATTTTGGAAATGTAACTGACTAAAATCCCACGAGCTTTGGTGTATCGATAAACTATAACATATTTGAGTCAAAATGTTAAATGTGCCAAAGATATTTTAAAATGGCAGTAGAAACACACAGTGTGAGCAACAAAAAAAAAACAAAGAACCACTAGTTTATATTCGCCATGATAACATTCAAAAATAAATCCACAAGATCAAAAAAATCCAAATTCCAATTATTATTCTTACTTCGAAGAGTGGACAAAAACCAGCGGAATGAAGGTAATGACATCTACAAAAAACTGAGCTACAAATGGATAATTACTGCATAATCCATGAAGGCAAAAATCAATATATCTGACATAAAATAGAAACACACATCAGTCCACAAAACAGTAATCAAAAAATACACATTTGCCTCATTTTCACATCACACAGTTCACACACACTCAATAATTACAACAGATATGAATGCTAACACGCTGTGAACTACAAAACTCATTGACGATAAAATCTACAATCAACACAGATCAATTATGACAAAATGTATCAAAATAAAATGTTCACCACAAGGTACCCACTCTTTTACTGACAAAAAACACAGTTTTTTCAGTATTTTCTAAAACAACATAAAAAATTTTCCAAGATCTTTTCGTAGCCCAGGAATGTTTAAATATAACCTACTGGCACCACAAATTTAAAAATAGAGGATTACAAGCAACCTGCAAGCGAAGCGAGCAGAAAAAAGCTTTCCATTTAAAACTATGATAAAATGCGTGATTTTCAAGGATATTTTTCCAGAACTTTCCACTTTCCAGGACCTTTAAAAAGTTTAATTTCCAGAACCAAAGTTATTTTCCACAACTTTCCAGATCCTAGAATTTTCAAGAAAAAAATCCAGGACTTTCCAGGAGGCATGAGAACCCTGTCACCAATTCAGTGAAATGCAATGCACAGTGCTTCTATATATAATTTCAGCAGCTGGAATTAATCAAAATCTCCGGAATGAACAAATGCCCAACGAATGACATAGCTAACGCGAGTCATGAATGCCACATTAACAGCATACAGTACGTTCCCACAGCTGGCAAACTATTCACCTTGTAGCTTGAAGCCTTAAAATACCTCTCATAACTTGCTAACATGTGATGCACAATGATGCATAAGTTATCAACCCAACAAGTTTACGAAGTCATAGTTCTCCATGTTATTTAACTTCAAACATGATACCAAGCAATAGTGCAATATGAAGCAGTACTGAAATTTCAGGCCCCATACCCTATAGAATTATTTTTCAGGACATCACAGACACTCAAAATTCATAATATTAAACAGGCCATTTTCCAATTACTTGATGCAGTAAGAATAACGAAGATGTACGCAAACAAAGTGTTAAAAACCGCAGAAGTTGGCATAAGCAAAACTACGGTATGATTCGCATATCTTTGCATATTTCCACATTTATGATCACATTTTATTGTTTTAACAAACTTATCACTTTTGTAAAGGTAAAAGGTAAAGGTTGTCAATTTGTATAGCGTATCGTCGTGTACGACGTACACCTCTAATGTGCTTTTCGTCCCTAACCAGAGTCGTCGATCGCACAGCCGCCGTGTGGAGCCTGCAAACAATGGCTGGCGCTCCGACTGGCCAGGCAGCCCATTCAGCCGTACAAAAATCCCCACCTTCCGTAACCCATATAACGGGTTACTACTCATTTAACCGACCCCGGAGGGATGGCAGGCTGAGTTGGCCTTGTTGGTTGACTGATAGCGGACGCCGTACCCACAAAGTGGTCAAGCAGCCATCCATCAGTCTAGCGCAGGATAAGGAAAGTCCGCCGGCCAGGACCGATGTTCTAACCACTATGCTACGCCACCATTTGTGCATTTATCAGAATGTCATATATGTCATTACTTCTGGCTGAATATATCATTATTTAAAGAACAAACCTCAAATTTCAACAATTTCAGCATGAGAGGAAAGCCACACAATTTTGATATGAGCTCAACAATTGACAACAAACAATGTGACACTGTTTTGCAGAACTGTTCAGATAAGGTCGTCATTGTCAAACCAGTCGAACAGTGACGGGAAATTGTCACTACTTGCAGGGAAATTGACTGAAATCTCATCGGCATCCCAATGTAACAGTTCAGATTGATCAAAGTTCTGGTCGTTGGTCTGCAGTAAGAATCCAACCGACGGCGAAATTTCCGACTCCAACGAGACAAAATCTTGGCTCACAAACTTCGGCGAATCAGCTGAATACATACATCAACAAGGTTATCTCTGTCGAGTTAAACAGCAGTAGCAACAAAATTACCAGTAACACAAGTACCAAAGTTTGACTGTAACAACATTAACAAAGCCAACAAAATTGTAGTTGAGTACAAATAAGTGTATCAGACATAACAACCAATACTCTACTCAAGTTACGTTTGAACAAAATGAGGATGTAATAGCACTCCTACAGCAACATATAGCTGCACTTTATTGCAGTGGCATGAGATCCTGAACTTGGATTAGGTCATATGGCACAGAGTCGTGTATCACTCATCAACCTACATGCCAATTTCATTCAAACTGGATGGATTTGCATACACACGGACATGGCTTCAAGCATTCAAAAGTTTGCTGACAGATAGAAAAAATCTTTAGATCTAAGCAAACTCGGACGATATGTTGAAAAATGAAACATTAGTCTTTACCATTTAAAGAGATGGCGTAAACTTGTTAATTTTATTCACTTTTTCGTTCTTATGCTGTTTATCGCTTGCGGGTTATGATAGGTTGCTGGTGGGCAAAATAATACACGTGTAGACTGTGTTCTGTAGGCAGATGACGATGACGTCATCATCCAAAGAATTTTACACATGTTCCGCCAATAAAATTCCCTATAAAATGTATATTTTGGATTTTTTAATATTTGGAAAACTAACAGAATGACGCTGTTTTGTAACTTATTTATCGAACTACCCTCATACCATATCATTTGTTATTGGTTACACAGCAAACTACCTGACTGTGTTTTGAGGGAATAAGAAGATGTGTTGGAAGGTGGTAAAGGATCATCTGCAGCACCAGTCACAGGAGGCTGTGTAACGTCTGCATGAGACGACGCTGTAGCTTCATCGTCAATGTTGTCAGGACACAGGTAGACGTCAATTGGACCGTTAGCACTCTTCAGGTGAACACGAAACCCCTTACAGCAAACAAGTTGAGTTAAATTCTAGCACGGATGCCCACGTTCTCCAATAGACAGCATTCTGAAACTGATGACTGTCTGGGGGATAACGAGGAAGATTATTAGTACTGACATTAACTTTAAAAAGAACAATCAAAATGATCAGTTCTTACAATTTTAGGCCTGGGACTGAATTTTGCATTCATTCTATATTGTGTTTTTTTGTGTAAAGTCAAATTTTCTGTTCCATTATTGTGTGTGCATTCTGCCTGAACAGGCCATCCCTAAAATGACCTATGCTGTGTCGAGTGGGACGTTAAACCCTACTCACTCACTCACTCTTGTATGGATAAACTCACAGGTCGACATTAATTGATAAACAGCAAAAGTCATCAAAACACCATATCTTTTAATTTGCTGACATTAAAGTAACTGCTGCTAACTTCCTCAGAACGATCTGTTCACCGCTAGATGTCGCGACAAACAATTTGTTACAGATATGAATTAAGACACGCAGACACACAAACTCAACTGCATAATCAGCTATTGCGTTTGACATGAACAATGGTTAGCGTCGGCTCAAAGTTTCTGTGGACCGTAGGCTAAACAGTTATAAGGCTCTTTCCCTCTTCCATATCCCCTTCTCATTTCATACCCCTCCACCATCTTGATTGATATTGGGGGTCAAGTGGAGTGCTCTAAGTTTCCTCAGCAAGCTCGGACAGAGCCAAGCCAAGCTACGAAACAAATTGTAGAGCATACAGAGCAAAAAAGAGCATTTCCGATGATAACAATAATTACTATAAAGCTTTGTGAAAAGTCCTTAATTTTAGCACGAGATGAGTGTGGGGCATGGGAAAAAGTTACAGAATCCCAATCAGTTATTCAGTGTGCTGTGACTGTCACTGCACAAATCACACACCTCTGAAAATTAAGGCCCTTATTTGTTTGGTGCTTAATCCAACACAGTAAAACACACAAGTCTATGCTTTTTATATCTCTGTCTTCCAATAAACAGCATTCTGAAATTAATGACTGTCTGGAGGATAACAGGAAAGATTATTAGAACTGCCATTACGGTTAATTACATATGCACCCGTATAATGGAGTTCTTATAATGTTAGGTTTAGCTCGTTTTTTGTGTTTTGCGTTTCTGTAAAGGTTATACTTTCGGTTTCTTTACTGTAAAGGTCAAACTTACCGTTCCACTACTATGTATTTGTGTGCATTCTGCCTGGAAAGGCCATCCCCGAAATGACCTATACTGTGTCGGGTGGGACGTTAAACCTTACTCACTCACTAACTCACGCTTTTCATACAACATACAATCAGTGCTACCTCATCTGGGTCGGAAATCTCGAGCTTCGTCTGAGAAGGAGCCTTAATAGCGATAACAGTTTGCTCGTCGAAGTCACTGATGTTGCGCACATCGCTGCTTGTGACATATGCATACGTAAGCATAGCTAAGGCAGACCAGCCACGACAATAACAATGAACAGATGAACAAACTGCACTACTAACTTGCCATGGTCTAATGACCACATACAAATACGACAAATACCACCAGTAACGAGTAATGTGAGCTGATGAATATTGACAATAAACAAATCAATGCTCAACAAAAGCTTCCAAAGTGAAATCTGACATTATTATCTGATTCTTACGTTCATCAGCAGAATAATGATACCTGCAACCTGGGTCAGTGAACTGCTTAAACAAAATGCAAACTGTGTAGCAAATAAAATGACAAGCATGTGCATTAACTAGCCTCCACATGACTGTGCAAGAAACGCTGCCATTATCACTACCGTTCAAGGTCTGTAAGGTACATAAAAAGGATGTCTGTTGAGCTGCTATAGAAAATTATAGGGCATCACTTCACACACTTTATAAATATTAAATAGGCCTACGATACCTAGGACAAAGTTATCATAAATACAAGATAAAGTATGAAATTCAAAAAACACTTACAGTACTAAGTAATAAATAAAGTGCACATGCAAAGTACTTAAAATAATATTTAAAATACCGATATAGTTTTAAACAGTCTCCAACGCTTGTCCAGACTCAAAAAATGGCCAACTCATATCATAACAACAGCAATGACAGATACAAAATCGATCAGAGTGATGCAAAGGATATTGAGTGGTAGACATGTTCTTCTTGAGAGTGGTAATGCTTGAAGAGCAGATGCCAAGCAGCCGGTCGAGTTCATTTTCCTTAGCAGCCAGATCACCACAGCCTGCAACAACCAGCACTACTCACTTCATACACGACATACGGCATACTGCAGCACAGGCTGGTTTATACAAGGCTGGAATGTACAATGCTTTAGGCCCAAAAATAATTTCTGTACTTCAAGTTGCAGATGGCAAAGAAGTTAAGATGAAAGAGAGGGGAGGGATTTTAAATAAAAAATATTATTTTCATATCATACCATGTTGTGATATTAGACAACCCATGAAAAACATGACACACTAACTAGTACTTATAAGAATTTAACTAAGTATACAGAGACTAGATGCAAACAGTTTTTCTCAGTGAAATTTTGAAAACAAACTAAAATCTGCAAAAATCCATTTAAAAATTAAAAAAAAAATTTTATGGATGCAAGGTTGTTTGCTGTTTAGGGACGAATGGCAACCAGAAGCATAAAATTTTTTTTTAAGCCTTTTGTAGATCAAGAAATCGAACAGTTTTGGAAAGAATTAGTCTTGATCACCACAGTGTTGAACAAATAAACATTGAAATCAACGTGAGCACCCTTCGCAGCAAAGATTGAGATTCCAAAGATCGATTAATGACCACCAACTGGTAAAATATATAAATACACAGCAGTATAAGAGTAGACGGTAAACCGATACTTATACTTATACTTATCAATATGAGATCTTTCGTTTAAATGTTGCAAGTTTAAAAGCGAATTTTGCATATTCCTTTAACACTAACTGAAAAACAGTGAACATCAAGTTATGCTGAATTCACTGATTACCTGGCATATGCGAGCAGCTGCTACTTCGTGAAGTCTGTTCCGATAAGTCAGATATGCTTCCACTGAAACAAAAATATCATTTCTACTGAATCGATTAATACGTCTAAAAACAACAATTCACCCAGCAAGTAGTGAAGACAACTAACAAAATGCATGCCAGTTGACACGACGACCGTGTTTGCTACACCTGGTTACAAGATACAAAACAATATACGAACATCTAATCCTGCCACTGCTTTTGTTCCTGACCACATGCTGCTGCAAAAAATGCAAACGATAAATAATTTTAGAAAGGACATACACACACAAATGATCAAATAAAAATTTTAAAAAATGAACCAGTGCAATAAATTGAAAACGTGCACTATTACAAAAATTTATCTTACCGCTGCAAGTACGGGTAACATCAATGTAACAAATTGTGCATACTGTTGAGTGAAAAGTTCAATCAATGACTACTACCAATATGAGTCATGTGTATAACAAACAGCAAAATCATAGTGGTGGCATTCAGTCAACCAATTAATAAATTGATCAACGAAATACACGTACAAAAATGACTACCGATCTAGAAGCTTACAGTTGAAACCAACTAAAATTGTCAAAAAATATATATAACAACAACAACAACAATAATAATAATAAAGGAAATCGCTGGCCCGATGCATAAGTCAGCACTGCGCAACAGTTTCATGCTGAACTTAAGTCGTTTCAAGTCATTAGAGAACGATCGAGCAAAGGCACTTTTTTATTTCAGCATATTTTAGGTCTTATTTTTCCATGCACATTTGATAGCCCATTAAACTGATCTCCAATCAACTTTGGGACTTGATCTGAGATCACCACAATAACCGTTTTTCCATCGCCAATTAGCGACTGATCATCCATCAAATCTCCCATCAAGTTGATATCCAAATATCAGCCGATCAAGTCAGATACTGACAATTAAACGTGGCGATATGCAGTTCGTTGCTTATTCACACCAGAAACATTGCTTCACTTCGTCAGTCAGAACGGCAATTCACACACTAAAATAAAGTTCCAGGCATGGCGATCAATCACTAACGATCAATTTATACTGTGCATAGTTTTTTGTGAAGAAATAAAATGGACAGATGCTCCCACATTGATCTGCGATAGAATGTATTTTTGGCAGCAGACGATGTGGACGATATCATTGCTATGACGTTGTTTACTGGCTACAGTATCCACTCGCAGTGCATGCTGGGTAGTTTAGCACAACACTGCAAACTGAGGTCAATGTCAGCCAATCAGATTGGCATGAAGTACACTAAGTTGACAGCCAATCAGCTAATCGCTGATCACATAATTGTTGGAGATCGAAAATCCATGGAAAAACGAAACGCCGTTGATCTATGATCAATTCTGAACATCAAGTTAATCGGAGATCAAATTTGATCTGATTGGCGATGAAAAAACCGGACCTTAGTTTTGTTGTACCATTTCAAATTTTCAATTCCATCTTGTTGCACAACAGTTATGTTTCAACTGGCTCTCCAATTGATAGTCATTCCATTCCACTTGCTATAGCAATTTTTTAGACACCTTTAGAATTTTCCAAGAGTTTAACAAATAATGTAAACAATAATAAATAATAGTATATAATACTGAATAAAAAAGATTACAAAATTCAATATAGAATCTCACCGCCACTGAATATTATTTTTGGACTTTTTAGCTACAAGGCTGATGCCTTCCAGCACGTTTGTGATGTCGTAAATTCGTCTCTTCTGAACTCCAAGCTCATCAGCAGCTTTGTTCAAATCAACGACCTGCAATGAATAATTAATTAACCATATGTAATGCTTTGCTTAGAACTGTCATCACTTGCTCACCTAATAGCTATCACAAATGCAGTAATACACAATGAGATTTTTTTATCCAGTCTTAAAACAAACCAGAATTTCACGTGTCAATGGAGGAAAATATGTAATCTTTTTTTGGCAATTTTTGTTGTTGACAGATTGACAAGTTGACATGGAACAGACATTAGATTATTCATCTTATTTACTTAACAATGCTTTCTTACTTGATATGACTAACCAAAAATTCCATCATTAATTTTTCATCATTTACATCTTTAATCATGATTAATCATTCAGTTTCACCACTATAGTCAATAATTACCTGCACGACATCTGCTATTCTAAGTTAGAAATACTGACAGCAGACATCACGAACGTGTCACAAAATTGGATTGAGACTTGTATGTTAAGTTGTAAGGCTCTGTATTTCATTTTTTACACAGCAATCGCAAACCAGACCACACCATGAACGACAACACTCACGCTATGTCTAGAATGACTTGTAAGTGCTGTTAGGACAACACACTCAACAGTGTCAACACACCATGCATACAATACCAGCAACACACAACAGTGAAGGGGCCCCAGTAGCTGCAGATGTGGCAATTCTGGACTTTAAAAATAGAACCATATGTGTGGTAAGGTTAATTCATAATATCGACATAATACAGGTTACAGTTGCAACTAAATGCAGCACCTCAGGACACCCAAAAAACTACTACGTTGATGTGATATTATTCGAACAGCAATCTGTAGCACTTGAGACTACGAAAACTGACTCACCCCATCAGGTGCATCTCTAAGAAGCTTAACAAATTTCTTTGTCAACAGGCCGAGGGAGGTGTCGCTTCGACTTTTACTGCCGGGAGATTTACCTGACACCAAACAAAACGATCATTATCAGCTTTGCTTTTCAACACACTGGACCCATTACTGAACAACTAAACATACCGGTACATAAATTCTGTGAAGCATGAGTTCCAATATTCAATTAAACTGCCATTATTTGACAATCAAATAATATTCATTAATCATTATGCTGCCATTTTGTCATAGTTTCGCTACTCTAATAATTTTCAGCTGACAAGCTAATAAAATAAATTTATAATATTTTCTATGCTAGCAATGACTTCATTCATTGTTTGTTAGCAAGTTCGACAGTGGTTGTAACATGTAGTCATTCATTGACAGTAACCTACAACATACAATGTCCTGTCAAACCGATGAGTTAATTAGCACAAAAAAAACTAAAACCTCAACAGCATTAGTAAGTCATATCACCTGTGTAACTGATATAAAGATCCTTTGTGATACAGCTCGACCGTGGAGACTTTGAGACTGGTGCCTTGAATTCTGCAATGTCATCCAATTCTAACTTGCGCTTCACCTGACAAACATCATAGTCACAGATACATATTATAAACACTGCATTATGTTCATAATACAAGTTACAACAAGACAGAGGTGTGAGGACTACGAATGCGTCAGTCAGAGGACACAGATCCGCAGGATTTTTTGTGGACGCGAATTGATGCAGATCCTGTTCTGTGACAAAATTTGTGGGCACGAACTGACACGACCTTGTTCCTTAATGAGCGTGCTTTTTTCCTAATAATGTTAAAAATGGAAAAAAATGGTGTGTCTTAAGATGTGCATAGCATGGTAGCACGTACTGTAACCGGTAAACTGTAATCTGCTACAAGCCTATGCATAGTGGCCTACCTTACGTACTAATGACTAGAAGCCTAGACCTATTTAGTGCAAACGCGGACTGATAGCGGATCCAATACTTCTCCTGTTACAAACGCAAACTGACGTGGATCCTTGATCAAAATTTGCAGACTAAAGCAAACTCAAAAATTACAGGATCCACACATCTCTGCAACAAGAGCAAAATTTTTGCATACTATTCTTCTTCTTCTGCTTGAATACGCTGCAGGACCAATACACCCAGTACACCCCCCTGCCGGATTATAGGAAGTGACGAAAAATGGATGTAAAAGGCGGACGTGCGGATCTGTAAATGTGGCAATGGGTAAAAAGTGGATGTCGATGCGGAGGACATCCGCCTTTTACCCATCATACTCAGCCACGCCTCTGGACCGATAAGTGGTGTATAAATGTGTATTAACTTGGGGGCGGGGCCTTTGGGCACCGGACATTTAGGCGCCATGCTTTGTGACAGGCACCGTGGCACATTATTGACCATGTTTAGACTTAGGTGTAGAATTAGGGTTAGTTTTAAGGTTAGGATTAAGAATAGGGTTAGATTTAGGGTTTGACTAAAATCCAGTACGATCGCTGTCGTAATCGTTCTTGGAGAATTAGGGTTAGTTTTAGTGTTAGGGTTAAGAATAGTATCAGGGTTAGGGTTAGGCTTAGGTTTAAGGTTAGATTTAGGGTTTGTAGTCGCATTCAACTGCAATCAAAATAGCAAAAATCCAGTACAATCGGTGTCAATCGTTCTCGGTAGATAGACGCATAAAGTAAACAGCTGTGACGTAGAGATCGCATACTGCGTGCACGTGTACGATTTGTTGCGAAATAGTTAGAAAAGCATGTTAACTTCCTTGGCGGAATGAATTTGGACAGTGTTTCTGTCTGAAAGCGGTACATATATCTGCCTTGGCGAGTTCACCACAACATTCGGCTAATGACATTTAAATGTACACTTCAGCGTTCGACTGTATAATCCTACTGGACAGTCACATGCACCGGCAGTGCAGCCGCGCTGACGGCAGGTGTCAGTCGATGTATATAGCTGGATGGCGGATGCGCTGCAATACGTGATGTTTACAAACTAGCTGAACACAGATGACACCTAGCAGTCGAATGGAAGAGAAAAAGGATTTTATCAGTTGCAACTGACCACTGACTGTGACTAATTGACAGCACAACAGACATCGTCCGCTGACGGTTCTGGACATGCGCTAATGACTGGCACACCGGCACCCTGCAGCACAGATAAAGGAGGGAGACCGCTATAGCTGCATTTCAAGTCTCGCTCGAGGTTACCGCTTTCAGTACATGATTACTGCCCCGAATAACGTTCGGGATTACCGCTAAGGAGGTTAGTTAGAAAAGCGTGAAATGATCGCAAACATTTCTTCATTTTCGGACTTTAGACATCTTTGGCAGTTGATTGATGTAACTAAAATGGGAAATTTGCGAGTAAGCAACCATGTGATTTCGCCGAATTTAGTACGTGTTTCATTCGCCAGGTGGTGCCATTAGTGTTTTTTTTTTGTTTTTTCCCCAAAAGACCTAGTTCCTTTTTTCTTTATAGGCCCCATCAAAAGAACCCTCTTTAGAATGATGGAATTTACCCAAAAAGTGAACTTTGTTCTCGGGTCTCAATACTCAATTATTTGCAGTTTCCCACAAGTAAATTAGTCTGAAACATGCATAACAACACTAATTCTACCTATTTCAGTCACTTCTGAAGCAATATGGGGTGGCGGAGATAATGTAAATTTTTACCAACCAGCACGTTAAATTGTTGCAATTGCAGCAAATCTCAACAACAACCTGAAACTTTCCCGAGGACGGACTGTAGAGAGTGACGTCACTGCTGGTGGGCTGGATTGGGGTACATCTTGCGACAGCGTGGCGCTGTGACGTCGACATAAACTCCGACATCAGCGGACTCTGCATCCCATCTGACACGTCTAGCGTCGTCATTGTCGAATTCCTTGTCTGATTAGACCTACATCGACCCGTCATGTCAAAACAGTAGTCACAAAGCCAAAACAACAACCATACAATGGCGCGAACAAACCGGAAGTGATTTTGTTGACGAAGAATATTACACCGATATTAAACCACGCCCATGCAAAAACGTGTACAGACTACAGAGCGAAGGAAATGAACTGAGCTGAAATGAAATGAAATGCTGTACAAAACCAGCTCAGAGCTGAGCTAAGTAAGTTAAACGATTTAAACAAATACATCAAAATACATAAAAAATACAATTTCTATTTTGATATAGATTGTTAACGTTTCGGCTACTACTGCTTCCCTGCTGCCTTGGAACGATTGTTCGACGTGTCCGACTGTCCGTGACTTGATCCGTGTCGGCTAGAGATTGCAATCCCGGGATCCCGGCCGTTTTTGCCAATCCCGAATCCCGGGATTGGCAGCGTCTCAATCCCGGGATTTTGGGATTACAAAAATTAGTCAAAATTGTACTTTTTCGCGTATTAAATGACAAATAGGAAATTTTTGCCGTCTGGTGAATAAAGTATTTTATGAACGCTAGAATACTACTTCGTGCTGTCGCCAGAAATTAGTATTTTGACAGTCACTGTTACTCTTTACAATTCGGAGAGGCCTATTGGGGCCTACCTTTCGTGGGGGCCCTGTGCATAAAATAGGCTAGGTCTATGTCAATTAGGGATACCACAATAACGACCAATCTGTAAGCCTAATCCCGAAACGGGATCCCGGTATTTCGGGACTACAAATTTCTCAATTCCGGATCACGGGATTGAGAATCCAATCCCGGGATTGCAAGTGTCGGCGAACCAGGGGCGGCGCCAAATTTTCAGAGCTAGGGGGTCCATGGCAAATAGTCGTCGATTTACCGCCGCTACCCCAGCCCATGTGTAAAAAACGTTTCAGGAAAAAAACGTTAAAAACAGACTTGTAGTACTCGAGTCCGGACTTGGACTCGAGTCCGCACTTGGACTCGAGTCCGCACTTGGACTCGAGTCCGGACTTAAGTCCGTTTTTGCTGGACTTGGACTTGGACTTGGGCTCTAAGGACTCAGACTTGGACTTGGACTTGAAAGCTATGGACTTGGACTTGGAGGCTCTGCCAGCAAGTCCTTTTTCAAGTCCTTTGTACTTACAAGATCGATAGCACTGTAACAGACTACTTCGCTGTGGCCCTGTAAATCGGTGTAAAAACGACGCTAATACGCCATTTGTGTTTTCTTACTTATGCAACACATTACAATATAAGTATAGATCTATGGTCTGGCTGTGCGCCGTACATTTGCCATTCCGGCTTCAAGTGCACCAGTGGAAAGGGTTTTCAGCCATGGGGGCATTGTGCTACGCCCGAACAGAGCAACAATGTCCGACAAACTTCTGTCTGAACTGGTGTTTTTGAAATGCAACATTGTGTGAACAAGTTTAGATGTTGGACTGCGTAAAATAATCAAGGAAGGCCAAATTAATGTCATCAATTAAAATTGCTAACAATATTTAAGGAT
>Ga0209367_1004673_pt1 | contig 18959 bp, 9 predicted proteins | sample WorMetLIZISLAND2_FD_187412 | JGI IMG/M metagenome (GOLD analysis project Ga0209367, IMG submission 187412) | Marine gutless worms symbiont microbial communities from Max Planck institute for Marine Microbiology, Germany - Olavius geniculatus... ... | reverse complement strand
GTGGTGTGGGACAACCCTGCAGGAGTTAAGCCACGCTGCCCTAGATAGGCAGCGGTGGGCAGCGATAGTAACAATGGCGTCAGACACCAACGGGCATTGAGCCCACGGTTGTCGATGATGATGATGCATAATAGGTAAGCTACGACATAGTTCGTTGACTATACGTGCTTATGCCCAAACAAAAAAAATAAAATTAATAAGCTTATTATGGAGCCAAAAATCAATAATCAAACAAAAAAAGTTTATATATTTCTTGTTTGTCAGTGCTAATTAATTATTGCTATACCTCAACGCAAAATACCTGCACGCGATTGGTCCAAATCGCGTCACGTGACGTCAACAAGAAAGCTGGTCAACAGTGCGCGCGCACTATTGACCGGGCAACATTAAAGTCGTCACAGTTTTTATGCTTAAATATTTTTGGTTTACATTTTTTTGTTTTGGTTTTGAGGTATAACAAAACAAATAGTGACTAGCGTGTCGATCATTATTGAAAATTTTTGACCCTCAGTTCGTAAAATATTGCCCGACATCAACATTCGGATCAAAAATTTTCAATGATGACCTGGACGCCAGTCACTATTTGTATATTGCGACACCAATTATATTTCCATTAAGCTGACCTAAGCCGCAAAAGTCGACTACTAAATACAAAGCTGCTTTTGAAACCGAAACCGAAACTAACAACAAAATTTCTCAACGGATCTAGGGGCAGTGGCAGCAGCAGCAGCATGTGATTGAAGTGGCTCTATCATATCAAAGACAACACTCATCACGAGTGGCTCGAAAACTTGACATATATCGTGTTTATGCGAAATTATTTGTAACGCAAACATAGAGTTATTTAATAATAATTCGTACATTTTGTGCACAAACACAGATTTCGTTTACGCGTGTTTTAAATTACTGTAAACATCAGCTAGTTTTTTTTCTAAATGACGAGGTTGCGTATAACTAAAGTTGAAATCGAAATTACTTTATACCCCAGATCACTCAAGTTACCGTCGTCGTCATCATCATAATCATCATATTTGTTTAATAAAAAAAATTGACAATGACAAATGTACCTTTCACATTTAATTACAGAAAGTAACTAGAAATAAACGTTCTGTGGAACGAGGTATCTGTCCCATTAATTGTCACGCTAATGCTGCCGCGTTTCAGCGTTTGACACTCATATGGGCACTACAGGGTGCAGCAAAAAACGTATCCCCTTAAAGTTTTTCGCTGTTTTCTCAGCAACCGCTTGGAATTTTAATTCGAAATTTAACAGTTTTATTTAATGTAACATTCTACATTTAACTACCAAGTAAAATATAATTCTGTTGAAAAAGTCAAAGTTATAGACTTTTTAACATTACCGCCTACCAATTTTTAGCATTAAAAAGTTTAAGTTAAATATGCTATTTAATTTTTAATAACCGGTTACCACGTTACTGCTGATGATGTCACAGTAACGTTTTGATAAACAGTAATTTATTTCGTTTATAAATTATTATTAAATTATCGTTCTTTTTAAGCAATCGTTGGCTGCCCATCGGGTTCATCTTCTATATAGCAGGACGGTGCGACAACAGGAACAGCGCTCAGTGACGGAACATGGCTGCGGGCCAACTGTCCAAATTCTATCACAAAGTACCAGGGTCCTTCAAATTTGCCCAATATAAACCCAGTAGACTAGCATGTGTGGGTGCAATGTTGGAGGTTTACTGCAAGCTTAAAACAAAGCCGAAAACAATCGCCGAAGTCAAGGAAGAGCTCCAGGTTATCTGAGTCAGCCCTCCACAAGGACCGACCGATCGACAAGACTGTGAAAGACTTATCAAATTAAGCGACTGAAAGCTTGCGTTGGAGCTTGGAGCTGGCGGTAGACACTTTAAACATCTACAGTGACAATAAAATTCTGGCATCTGATCATTAGTTAACTGTGTTGTTTGAACGATGTTATTGATTTGGTGTTTAGCTTGAACATTTTTTAATGTTGAAAAATCAGTAGTCGATCATGTTTAAAAGTCTATAACTTCGTCATTTTTGAACAGAATCAAGTTTTACTTGGCAGTTAAATGTCAAAGACTTTCGTAAATAAAGCTGTAAAATTTCAATTTACAATTCCGAGCGGTTGCTGAGAAAACAGCGAAAAACTTTAACGGGCTACTTTTTTGCCGCACTGTACATACGTGATTATCATGGTGCACGCAAGGCCCGCATAATTAATTAAGCGTATAGATGTTTACAATTGTGGTGTCAGCAAACTGTAACCACACGTTTATTGACTACACGGAACTTAAAAGTTCGAAAATGCAAAGAAATGTTATCGGATTTTTGCTGACAACTTAAAATGTAAGCTTACATATGCTAATGTAAAATAACAGTAGCTAAAAAATTAATATAGCCTTTAAAATAATGATGCATACACAGGTTGTTCCTTTTGGCGAACACAACTATATTTTTAAAATGTGTCTGTAATCGTTTAATTTAACAAATTTGTGGCATTTTATTATTTTTATACACATTAATAAATTAAATATTGTAACGAATACTAATTTAGCCGTTTTATCAAAATAATAATAAACAAAAGCGACTCACTTTATGTCGCAAAAAGTTAATATGACAGGCTTAGGCTATTTCCATTAAAAATGCAGTGATTATTTTTAGGGGTTTAAGGGCTCAAATTAAGAAACAAAATTATATTTTTTTCTGCCTATAGCGGCCTCCAAGGCACGTTTTTTGAGCTAATAACTGCCATTATGGGCCCACAGGTTTTTCTACTGTGGTACAAGAACCTTCCCAGCAGCAGGAATATTACCAGTAATAACGTGACATTACCGGTGGTTATGAGTCACATCGAGATTTTGTCGTATGCACTATTAGAGACCGCTGATGTTCTAATCAGAAGGCCTACTTGTCAGGAGACTAATTGTGGCGATGTGACGTCATAAAACTCGTGTAATCAAAAGTGGCTCACCATTTTTGTCACACGAGTTTCATATCACTAATTTTGTTAATGACGTTGCAGTAAATCATATGAAAAACTGGATGAACAATTTTGGACATGTCTCATCTGGAACATGATCAGTGATCTTCTACCAGATAAAAAAACAGATAGGCCCAGTTTTTCATTATATTGGATTATTATTATAAAGTTATTATTGTCATCATTATCATTATGGTCATCGTTTTTGCCTAGTGCCCTATGTCCAATCCACATCTTTAGAGCCAAATTTTAGCTATATAAATTTGCAGATACTTTACAAAAGCAAAATAATAACAACATCGCAGAATGAGTATCCGCGAAATTAAGATATACAACACTAGCGTCATTTTAATAAAATGTAACAAAAATCTTTTCAGAGATGTAAAAGGATAGCGAAGACAAAGCGTTTTGTCACGTGACAATAACATAAGATCAGTCATGCTAATTTTATATTATAGGCTAATGTTTCCTCAACGTCAGCGAAACTAACAAAAAAAACAAGAAATTTGACTCGCGACAGCCTATAACAGTTCCGGTAAAACCTTTTATTTTGGCGTTCAGGGTCATTCAAAGTCATTGAATTCGGCGCCAATCGAAAGCCAGTGTACGACTTCCTATTATAATAACCTAGGCCGTATCTCGCACCGTTACTGAGATACAGCGACTTATTGGCCAAAAATCGCAAATTTTGCCAACCTTTCTTTCATTTAGCGCCCTCGTTCGGGGTGACCCCCTTCGAATTTATTGAAAAGCTTTACGGTTCCTTTACGGTTTACGGTTAGCCTATAATATAAAATTAACATGACTGATCTTATATTATTGTTACGGTTCCTGAAACTAGAGTCTTCCAGGCAGCCGACGGTAAAAATTTAATGATCCTAGCTTGCACCGTTTTTGACTGATCCTCCCGTGTGACAGACGGACGGACAGACGGACAGACAGAATTGCGATGACTAAGACGCGCTAAAAGCAATAGCTGCTTTCGCGCATAAAACGGTTGAGTAATCCTTCATCAAACATAACGATGATTTTAGTTTCAAGTAAAAATTCAGACATGCTATATCCTGTTCACTCTGTTATGGTATACAGCAGCCATTACATTTTCTTTTGTTTACGAAGTTAATATGTCTCACTTCTTTACAGTAACTTTGATGGCGTCTGTTTTTAATTTTAATTTGACTAAAATTTCCTTGTTGTTAACATTGTTAAATTCCGAGTAGGCCTATTATTTATTTTAAACGACTTGGTTTTGTTGACGTCATATTGCGTTAACTAGTCTTCTGCATCCAACAAAGAGTCAAGTTAGGAACTGATGCAGTAATTGCAAAAAGCAAGTCTTTAAGTTTAGGTCATGACTGCATATAACATGGAGTTTTGTCCGAATTCTTTTAGCAACATAGTCCGAAGTAACCTGCAATCGAATGATCATTACGGATACTTTCACAACTTACAAATTTCGCTGCATTACCTTGTAAAATATGGTCTACTTCAAAGTCAGTAAGTTACAAAAACTTTCAGTATTTTGTAGCTCTCTCGTTTAAAATGCGACAAGATCTTCAACAACTTATTAGTGTCATGCAGATTTATCACCAATTTGGCTAATCAAATAATTCGAAAAATCGGTTAGTATTTGGAAAAGTTTAGAATGTATAAAAGTTATGGGCTTACTTTGTTATGGACCACTCGGTATTTTTGTACTGTTGCTCTTTTGTGTCCACTATGCAGAAGCTGTATCTAAGTATCAAGACGCAGATAATTCGGATGTTTGTTTTTCGGCCAAATCCTGCCGTTGTCGGTAGTTTACTTTGTAATAACTTGATTTTAAAAATTTAAGTCGTTCTCCGTCTTGGAAATTTTCAGCCAGCTCAACATCGTGCTTATTGGTCGTATGTTTGCGCGGCATAGTCGTCGCTTCTGGATGGCGGAGGCCGCCGAGTCGTCCGTCCAATTATTGCAACTAATTCCGTGTTTGCTTTGATCCGCGCTCGTTAACTGCGTCTGTTGCATCATTTATCTCCACTTGAGAGAACTCCCGACTCCGCCTGCATGCTCCGTTCTGTCGGCGCAAACCCTCTCCTGGCTTTTCCGGTGATTTCGTGTCTGTGCCTGGAATTATGATGCCATTAAGTGTTACCATCGGAGCCGTACGAGGCTCGTGATAAACTACCGTCAGAACGCATGGACTATAAAAATTCTTATATGAAAACTTTTTCAAAACACCAAATATTCTCTTTAGCGATATATGATTCATCTAGTGTTAGTTTTTCTGTTGTAGTCATTATTCTTTTTGTTTAGTTTCAAATTTTTGATTTATGTTGCTTTTATTTGTGCACGTTTGTTGCGCATACCAATTCTTATCATTAACTTACCCAAACGCCAAAACTGTAAGCTTCAGACGGTACCGTTAATAATGTTCCTGCCTGCTAACCTGATTAATTGTGATTATGATTGAACTCGTAGATTACTATGGCTGGGGCCCGGAGAGGGAGTGAACCACCAATTTATGGACGTTGCTGTCTGCTACTGTACTCGTAACATGACGTCATCAATAACATCGATTGACCCATGCGACAATAACTGCATATCGAAGAACAGCGTCGGACACAATTTATTTGAGCAAACAGAAGTGAAAAAATCAATAAAAGCACACCGACACAGCCTCATATGTCGCAAGCGGATCACATAGTCTGCATCAGTTCTGTAGTGTGTTGACTGCTTCGCGACACTTCGAGCTAATGTCGGAATCTCTGATGTAGGCCCCACTTTCAAACACGTTACACATTTTTCTCTTGTGTTGATGTTTATTACAGAACAGTTGAATTGCACTTATACTGTGTCACTATAATTAACAGGGAAAAGTATAACGAAATGACGCCCCAAACCGTTAATGTCCGATTTTGGAATCATTATACATGTTGAATTAAGTCGATGCAGTAAAAGTTCATGAGAAGATCATGAGTGGTTTACAAGTCGGATATAAACAATAATGACAAAGTCAAAGCGCCATTCAGCTGTTTACAAAACGTGCATAATTATCATCAGTTGCACAATGTCATATATCGCATATTGGTAAACGGCGCACTAACTGAATATAATTAACATAATTTAGGTGGTACAAACTTCAGACCGGCTCTGACTGGAGTGAATACAGATTGGGCGACAGCGTTATGGCTGCTGCTGCTGCTGCTAGTCGCGTATGTTGCGGTAAGGGTCGACGAATGGGTGAATATTTCTGCTTCACTGATTTCGTTCAATGCCTGTTGTTCACGGTTAGACAGCGCGTAACCCTCCCAAGGACGTAGGCTACTGCCATAAATCGACGAGATGGGAATTCGACCACCCAGAATACGCATGCAGCAACGCCTTACGACCTACTTGGCTTTCAGATCTAATCCTGGACCTCATATATAAGTCATAATGAGTTGGAAATACAGAACTCTGTGCAGGACACAATGCAGTGCATTTGTAAGACATTCGCAGTAGGCCTATTTTTATTGCTGTCCATAGCTTACAATCAGTGTATTGCATTGTGGTGAGACAAGTTAGGTGCTCCGTCGCGGTGGGCCTGTCTGGCAGTCACAGAGGTTGAGATATATTGCAGTAAATACAGCAGCTGTCTGTCAAGATTGCGGTCGCCAAGACGATGAAATATTGTCGCCCGCGCGTCGGCTTACCGTGTCCGCTGTGAGTCTACGTGATGGATTGTGAGTGCAGGCTGACGTCATGGATACAGACTGTGATGGACAGGCGACACGGAGGAAGGAGACATCCCTGGAGAGTTGACAGCGGCCTGGCCACTCAGTGTCCGATCTTCGCAAACTGTGGTCAACAAATCGAGGACGACAGCCGATCGATGCGACCGATCTGCTTCATCGTGGTCTTAGCAAAAAAATTATGCAAACCGCTCCATACTGTAAAGTTCTATAGCTGCTTAATCGTGCCGTCTGAGTATACTTACAGTACTTATATTTACTTTCTTATGTGTATAGTCACTCATATTATATCTGTACATAATTTGTTTTATGATGCGCTTGGTTTTTAATGAGTTTATTAGATTGTGCTCAGTTTATTTTGTTTACAGACACTTACGTGAACATTTTAAGACTTCTGTTTTGTATGCTTTTCACGTTCTTATATCTTAGAATTCAGTATTGATTGTATTGTTCTGCCTGTGTGCTTGCCTGCTTCTACACATTGGTTTGTGTGAATAAAAATTATGATTTGCGCCAACTAAATTATTATTGTGGATTCGTCGTAAGCTACAACTTGAATATTTGTTCCATAGCGTGTCATACAGGGTATACGGACAAAAAGGCCACCGGACAAAAACCAGCAAGCTGTTTTTTTTCTCAGTAGAATTCTTCTTCCAAATAAAGCGCACATTCTTTTGGAAATATAACTTAAGCCGCCACACTGTGTACTATAAGATAAATTAACATTTATTGTTCTTGTAGTTTATTAAACTTTTTTATTTTATTTTTGTGTACTCCGTCGAGCGAGCCATCAAAAGATGCTTCTCTATCGTCGCAGGCTTGACGTTGCAAGTGAAAGGCTCAAATGCAGCACGAGACAATGTTTTTGCATAAAAGGCCTAGAAATTGGATTCAATAGTTTGGCGAGTTTGGCGAGTTAACTTACGCATAGTGAAAAACCAGCTTAGTGGCCTTTTTGTCCAAGATTTTCTACGGCATGTTGTACCACACATCTACAACAAATTGAAGTAAGTGAAGAGGAGTTTTGGTTATACTTTAATGATACTTATGCCACCAGCTTGTCATCAGTTTAGCAATGTGTATAGGCTTTTTGACATACTGAATTATCGGCGGTTTCTAGGCGGGTGTAAGTTATCCAGCGCAATCATCTCCTGCCGCAACGTCTAATCAGCGATGGAGCCTCCAGGCTGCCCGTCATGACTAGACAGTCGCTTAAAAGTCAGGACCAATCAAAGACAAACTAAGTGAAATTAGATCAGACATCGTTCGTCTGTCTTCTGACGCGTGCTTGTCAGTCACTGCACACTGTCGTGGGGCCTCTACATGCCACGGCGTAGGTGTCACCGTCGACGAGTTGCCGGCGCGATCGCATCTAACGACCTTATTCCGCGATTCTCTGTGACTGACGTCACTCCGCGGCATCACAACATCAGACGTCGCTCACGACAGAGCTGCTGCAGCTGCTGCTGCTGCTGCCTGGACCAGCAATTGACATTCGTGCAGTGAGCGCGAGTCTTCATCGTCCATAGTCCGCGGGTTGCTTTGCGACGCCTTTCTTCGTTGTATTGCGAAAACGAAATGGTTTTCGGAAACGATAGCGTGCAGAAAAATGACTTGGGCCTTAATTATGACTTTGTTATGTAGGCTCATTGGTATGAAAGACTTGCGAAGTATCAGTAGGTCTATAGCCAAAACAAAATGCTGAGCTATCGCAAAAAAATAGCCTGCAAGTTATTTGTAGAGAAATGAGTAAAGCACGCAGGCTATAAAAGCTAAAAGTTGTCTAATAAGTCTCGAATATATTGTTTTATCGTGAAAGTCTTCGCGATATAATATATTGAACATAAAGGTTAGCCCGTACAGACTGCAGGCGTCAGGTGGAATACTTATAAGTTGACTTGGCTTACTTCCGTGGGACAATGAATATTGGCTTTTGGGATAAACAATGACAATAACAAGACTCAAAAGTAATTTGGAAAAAAGCGGAATCGCTGTCACCAGTTTACGCATTTCCTTATTTCCGTTCGCTAGATGGCAGCAGCAATTTGCAATTGCATGTTTTCGGTAGGGATTTGACCCCAAATTTTTTATTCTGTTATATGGCTTTCAAGTTCAGAAATAGTGCTCGGATCTGCACGATTTTTTGCAGAAATCAAAGTTGTTTCCTTCTTAACATGAAAAACGTAATTTACTAATAATTAATTACGTACAACAGTGGCGTCATCTGGCAAATACGAGTCATTATTTTAAATGTATAGACAGCACCTATACGTTTCTCGATGCCTCCGTTTCACCGGCCAGTCAGTCTCTCGGGTGTCGGTGAGCGGCGGAGCGCAATCTCGGTAAGTTGCTATCGATTGTGCGTGGCACACAGCAGCGAATGCTCCGTGAACTGAGCGTGCTGGCTTCAATGTGATGCCGTGTCGTGCCGACAGCTAGACGCAGCAGCTGGGAGCTTCACAGAGTCTGTCAGTCGGACGTGGGCCGGAACGTCATCGATTGGACGACGTTGACAAGTGCTTCTTGCTCACTGCACTCAGATCATTGACGCCGTCGTCGCACCGTCATCAGTCAGCTTCCGCAGCCGCTTTCTCATCTCGGTACGTACATCAGTAGCACTGATTTGTAAATTTCTCTGTCTATGACAAAGCAACCCAATAAAAAGTGCGCATCTACTTTTTTGTCCTATCTGTACCAAAACATTCACCGAAACATTTGCAATGCAGTAATCGTTAATAATCTCACCACAATTCAAGTGCGTCGCTACGTTACCTTGGGAAATCTATTGCTTTAAAATAACTGTGTTACAAGGTAACATGCAATAAAATTAAGTTTTATTACTCTTTCACTACGCGTTAAGTGAAGCCCATGCGAAAAGTAGTGTATGTTAAGTTCACCATGTGGCGTTATGCATCGTTGGATTGCTTGTACTTAATTGCGTAGAAATGGATTATCATGGCTCTGATATTTAACACAATTAAACACTTATTATCTGTGTTATAGGCACATTCAGCCTGTTGCTAAGGGCTTTTGGTTGCCAGAACAACAGAAAGTCGCCGAGGCCCGGGAAAATCTGCACCTGATCTTTTTATCAAAATGATTTCATTCCATCTGACTAAAAAAAACAAAAAATCAATTATAACAATCAATTCCTACAGAAATACATGCGGACCTACAGAGTGCGGCAAAAAAGTAGCCCCCAAAGTTTTTCGCTGTTTTCTTAGCAACCGTTTGGGTTTTTTAATTTGAAGGTTTACAGCTTTATTTAGCAAAATCTTCTACATTTAACTGCCAAGTAAAATATGATTTTGTTTAAAAACGACGAAGTTATAGACTTTTTAACACGACCGCTAACCGATTTTTCAGCATTAAAAATGTTCAAGCTACAACACCAATTCAATAACTTTAGGAGGCTACTTTTTGCCGCACCCTGTACACTAATAGCTTTCAAAAGTGCATTATGGCGTGGGGTTAATCAGGCGATAACACTGCTGCACTGCCATCACATATTTTTTAAAACTACGGATGTTTATTTTGCCAAAGATCACTATGAGAATTATTCACCACAGATGGTATACCGATCGCTCAAATTTGGGGTCCTGGCTCACGGACTACGTGGTTAGAGAACGAATCGTGATAATCGGTTAGTATGACATTTAGGGGGTTATTTTTTATGGACCATTAATTTTCCGATTTTAATTTTCAATTTTTATCGATCGATTTGTTACCAGCTCTTTAGTTTATTCTTACGTGAAGTCCGTAGGTGACTGGTTCTTTATATTAATTGCCATTTTTGCGCACATACAAGTAAATTATACCAATTTGTAAAAGCCAAAAAAAGTTTTAGATATAGAAAAAAATGGCGTTAGCATTGTTGACGGAAAATAAATTACACAGGCCTATTTATGCATAAAACCCGAAGCCATTTTAATGTGTAATAAAAATTTTTATAAACATTGTCTAAAATTGTTGTTGGATTTAGCAAGTAAACAAAGTTTTTTTACAACGTTTTTACAATATTTTATAATTGGGGTTTTTACGGTTTGACGTTTCAAGTATTTAAAGTCGTTGTAATATTGGTGATCTTACGGCGCTTGTCATTTTGTCGTCTTTTAATCCTGCAAGGTAGTCCAAAATACATGTAAACCAGTAGTTCATGTTGTAATGTCATCAAAAATTAACCCAGTTTGAGCATTCTTGTTCTGGCAAACGCAACGATAAATTTGCAATTGAGCGATAGCAAAGACTTCGCCACACATCAACCCCATTGCCTCACTATAGCTTTGAAATATTAATGTTAGACAACTAGCCTGTAGCCTGTCTTGTGCGCTGGGACACTCCGACGGCTCGCTGAATCCAACGACATGATCAGAATTTCATCAGGAAACTGCCACCAAGTCGTTTCTTTTTGTAGTGCGCAGTAGGGAAAACCAATGACAAAATGTCATAATATCGTCAATACTTCTTTGGTGACCGAGTATAGGTCCACATTCTGTATTTCAGATGGAAGGTTGGTAAAAGTTTAAGATGTGTTGGTGTCATTAATAAACCCTTTTATTGCAAATTCAGTGCCCAAAAAGTGCACGAGCAGTTTAGTAGCGATGTAGATGGAATCGTTGTAGCTTTCTGAGTGTATTGTTCCATGGTTGTTCACGCCAGTGGAGGCTTTTGTTGCGACCTTCCCCATCTAGTCGAATCAACTAATGCAGGAGTCAAGCTGCGCTCGCCATGCAGCTGAATGGGTGAAAATTTAATGCAGGCGCGTGATCGACACCGATATACAGTGAGCGAGTGAGCGAGTGAGCTATCGGTGTGGCGTTAATGCAGCGGATCTGTGACTGCAGCAACAGAAGCTGCGCAACTAACGCACGAACGCATCAACGGGCTAGCGATATAACTAGATGCCGTAGCAGTTGCCGCCTGCAGCCAGTTCCGACGCATATTTACGAGGTGCTTGCGCGCCTCATGCATGCGGAATTGGCGGAGGTGTCACATCGCTTTACTCGATGGCAGTCCGCCGAGAGATCGTCGCGAGAGGTAGCCTATATGAGGTGTGGTGACGATAAGTGGCCGACCTGGCGTGAGAGAGTAAACAAACATTTATAAATGCGAAAGGTAAATTAGAATGGTGATCGAAAAGTCGCGAGTTCAACTCCCGGCTGGTCCGCTACCGAGTAACAACTCTGGGCAAGCTGTTCACATTTACGTGTTTGTGTAGATGCAAGTGTCGGACTTGTAACTTTCATATTACGGTCCGATTTTCACAATCTTGAGCAACTTGAGGTCAACTCAACCTCCTACCCTGGGCGGGATTGAAAATGAAGAGCAGCTTACAGGCTACGGGGTAAAGGCCTAATGTGGCTGATTATGGCTGATTGCTACGTAGCTGCAAACTGCGGGTCCAATTGTTCGCTGAAGCGGGCAATGGATGGCCGCATACCGCATACAGTGTAAGCTCATGCCATTCAACTGTCACTTCCGATATTGTAAAGCGCTTCTGGTCGCTGATTCATATAAGCAACACTATAGCAAGCATCGGAGCTTTACATTTACCGCTCAGAAGTGGTGGGTGGTCAATGGCTAGTTACCGACGGTGTAGTCATAGAAATAAAGTTTATTTTTATGGGTATAGTTCGTACGTCGTCGCAGAATGGGATGGTCCGGCATGGTCGTTGGTGTATGGGAGATGGGACGCAAGTCAGTGGAGCTGCAGCATGTAGAAGCTATTATTGACTGCCAGACTGACGTCCATTGCTTCTGTTGGTCGTCGGTCGGTCTACGTGCGCTGACTGCTAGATGGCCTGACGACGCCGCTAATGGCTATTGATGGTCACGATAGGCAGGTGGTATTCTTCGTCCGGCCGCCTACCACCAACCGGAATTACCGACCGATGACGTCGCCTGACGTCATAGCGACCACGTTACGTTACGTTACCTTTGTCGTCACTCGTCATCATCACCATTGACTCGGCGTTCAAACCGATTCGTTTTCATTTTCCCGCCTTTCAGTGCAAGAAACAGTTCGTTAATTCTCCGTTCAGTTCGTTGCACACAGTGAAATATACATATAAAATACGATTCTACCGCACGATGTATTGCGTGAAGTCGTTTGAACGAATTATGTTTGTTCGGTCGTGTGTTCATCTATCGAAACAACTAAAATATATTATCTGTTTATCTTGAGATTATAGTTTTCCGTCTTGAGACATTTTGAAGTGCAGTGTTTGCGTGTTATGAATGATGTTACGAGTCACGCGATGACGCGGAAACAGAACAAACCTGCATGACAGCATGACGTATTATTTCGCTAATGCGTTATACTGTAGAGTAGTCAAATCTTCTACTTGACGACGACGAAGGGTGTGTCCGAGTTACTGTGATAGCTTTGTCTCGAAGTACCGCACGTCCAGTGAAGAATGATGTAATTATCGAGCTCGTAGTGAGATCGAGTCTTCGATCAATTGTGCTACGACGCGGCAGGTGAGTCCGTCTACTCACTTGTATTAATTTCAGTTGCCTGCCTCGTCAACTGCGAGAATATCCTCATCCATCATAACAGATGTTGCTGCAGCAACCGACCTACCGCGATGCTGCAGTATTAGGCCTATACGATATACTAGCAGTACGTTGCTGAGGTGACTCGCAGAAATGTTTTTGTCGGCACTGCTTGCCGATCGGTCTATTGCTAAATTTTTTTTTAATTTTCGAGAGTACCTAGTAACATTAGCGATGATACGTCGCAGCAGTAAAATATTGCCACATGCCAGCTGTGTCTCTCTGAGAATCCGTATTTTATAGTGTACAAACTGCCGTAGTAGCTGTTTCTGAGTTTGCGTATGCCACAGCATTAGAATAAAATTAAACTATTAAATTTTCTATAATACTAGGCCTGTAGGCGTTCGATTTTAGGCGTTCGTTTCTTATCATGCAGTCGTATTATGTGTACAACATGCAATTGCTGTACTGTACACGTAGCCTAGGCCTAATAGCTATCACGCATTACTTGAAAGTGAAAACTCATGACTGTGTAACGTGTCAAAGCGTCATCTGCTGCACGACCTCAACCTTGATTACAGTTGCGTTACGTGACAAGAAAGCTCAGCTGTCGCAAGGAAAGACGCGCTACAGCCTATACAGTTCCTGTTGCAGTACTCAAGGTGGACTCCCTCGAAGTCTACGAGGAAAACATCAACCTTGAAGAAGTCCAACCTGCAGTCAGTAGCCTAATGAACAACAAGGCACCAGGCGTGGATGAGATATCTGCTGAGATGCTCAAACATGACAAGGAGACAGTAGCAGAACAATTGGCTGAACTATTCAACATGATATGGCAGGATTTGAAGGTCCCAGAAGATTGGAAGAAAGGTGTGATTATCAAGCTGCCAAAGAAAGGAAGTCTCAAGGACTGCAATAATCACCCTACTTTCTACACCCTGCAAAGTCTTCAGCAGAGTGCTGCTAAACAAACTGCAAGATGTAGTAGATTGCACCCTACGGGATGAGCAGGCAGGATTCAGAAAAAGGCGTTCATGCACTGAACAAATATTCACTCTGCGCAACATCATAGAACAGAGTCTAGAGCATCAACAAGACCTCATCATTAACTTCATCGATTTCAAAAAGGCATTTGACAGTGTACACAAGCCATCTTTGTGGAAAAATTCTGACATACTAAGGCATTTCTGACCGGTTCATTAACATCTTCAAGGCACTGTATGACAACTCCAGCTGCTGCAGACAGCAAGTGAGTCCACAGAGTTCTTTGAGATTGTCTCAGGGGTTCGACAAGGCTGCATCCTTTCACCATTCCTCTTCATCATAGTCATCGACTTCGTCATGCGCAGAACTATGGACATGTCGGCATACGGCATCGTCTAGCAAAAGCGGAACCGCTTAACGGATTTGAACTTTGCTGATGACATAGCGATAGTGGCGGAGGAAGAGAACGTATGCCAAGAGATGACTACCGAGCTTGAGGAACAAAGTGCACAAGTTGGGCTGAATATAAGCCGGGAAAAAACGATGGGAATCACCCAGCGCTCATCACCACAGCCAATAGCCGTTGCACAAGGGAACATAGAATATGTAGATAGATTCATCTATCTGGGAAGTGTAATATCTAGCGATGGAGATGTTGAAGCAGATATCAACACTCTACTGGTAAAAGCAGCAGCAGTCTTCCGACGACTTGACAACGTGTGGCGATCCAGCACGCTTAGCCTCAAGATTAAACTGGGCCTCTACACCTCCTTCATTGTCTCTACAGCCATATACGCCAGCGAGACTTGGAAGAGTACAGCTAGAATATGTCAGCAGCTGGACGTCTTTCACCAGCGCAATTTACGGGAGATTCTGGGTATTACATGGAAGAACCACGTGACTAACATGGAGGTGCTAAGCCGGACTGGGCAGCGAAGATTACAGGACACTGTAGCAGAAAAACGACTTCGGATGGCAGGCCATATCATCAGGATGCCACCTGGACGACCAGCCAATCACGCCATGTTTTGGACCCCTCGTGGTAGTGGCAGACGACTAGGTCGTCCAACGAAGACTTGGCGGTCTACATTTAAATAAGACCTGGTGGACCGAGGAGTCAATTGGAACAGCGTCCGGGCTGTGGCTACAAACAGAAGCAGATGGCGAACTCTTGCTGCCCATTGTCCTGTCAAGGACCGGAGGATCTAAGTGCTAAGTGTAAGTACTCAAGGTCGTCAAAGGTCGATGATTTTCATTTTATCTGAAAAGGCGTATATTACTTCTTATTGGTGATTAATAGTAACCTTGGCCGTATCTTTTACCGTTTCCGAGATCTGGCTAGTTTTCCGTTAAAAACGCACATTTTTACCTCCCTTTTTATTCAACCTTGAATTTTAAAATGTTTCCCTTGCACTAGATCGCTAAAATTTTACATACCTAAGTTTAAACAGGGCTAATTACTTGTGTAAATTTTTTTCTTACTACCTATCTTTTAGCCACGATACATTTGTTACAGACAAACAGACGGACAGACAGACAGACGACACATCATGCCATAGACGCCAAACAGCATAGCTGTAGCGCGTCAAAAATTAATAACAACAATAATACTTGCAATCATTTCTGCAAAAATTATTACTATTTAGATAAAATGTGACAAAGACATTGCCGAACAAAACGGGGGATTTTCTAAAACGGTATCCTGCAATAAACGACCCAACGGCAGACGCAAATATGAGTTGAAATCAATAAAGCCGTGATAAAACTATTACATAAATCGTGCGCAGACTGTATCCTCGTGTTAACAATTTATTGCAAAATATTCCGTGAGTTACAAAAGCAAGACACTTTTACTTTTGTTCATAAATTAAAAATTCGAATTTCGGAGATTTTGTTTTTAAAATCACGAATTTCTATAAATTTTAAAAGTTTTGGTTACACGGGATTTTACCGATTTGAACAAAATTGGTCAAATTCGTGAATTATTACGAATTTCAACGGCAAGTCATGTACGAATTCTCAATCTGTGTATTTATTCACATATCCACCAAAAGGTTACCGATTTTCAAAGTTCTTCTACCCATAAACTTAGTAGGAAATGCAAAAAACATCAGTAACTAGAAATCTTATCACACTTAATATGACTCGCTACCGCTATATTGTGAAGTACTCATTTTTGAAAACTAGTATGTACGCTGTGGCAACGTCGTGCAGAGGTACGAATTCCCAGAGACCTGATGTACGACAGCACTACACTACACTACACCACTACAGCAGCTTTTACGACAGAAGCAGGTCACGGCATTAGCTTCCATCCACTGTGATTCCCGGATCAACAAATTTTATCAGACCAGTGCAGCACCTTGCGACATGCACGCCATAGCAGCAATGAACTCAACGTCGCTCTTGCTAGGGCTGGAAAAATTTTTTTGAATTTTTACGTTTTTGTGTTTTAAGAGTTTTGAATGAGTTCAAAAGGTTTTACAAAGCTTCTAAACAGTTTTAAGAAATTAGTGTGCAAAGAATACGAAACAAATTTTAACACACATGTAGAACCTCCCACACACCAATTTGCAATCTTCACGTCACATCATTTCTGTTGTTGGCGCGACGTCAGATAAATTCAATCGCACAACGAATAAAAATCTAAAAACTTGAAATTTAGACTTTTGACTTTATAATGGTTTTTTGAAACCTAAAATCCGTGGTTTTCGAATCACTGTTGCAGCCCTAGTTTTGGGGCAAAGAAGACTTTTTGCTTTGACGGTTTATTCTTCGTTGATGCAGATGCGTAGAATGAGACATTCGGGTAGTTCTTTTTATAGCGAAAGAACCCTAGCGTTATTCGGCAACAGTTGTGAGCAGCTGAGTCTCGCTATGCGGCTTCAATAAGAGTCTATTTTGACGTTAAACCAAGACTGTGGTAAAAATACATCATTACCAGCTCGTATACTTTGGTATTTCCAGTGCGCGTGTTTTGTGTCGGCATATTTCTTGAAAACACATATTACGCAAATCTAGCCAGCAAACACCTCTGATATGACGAGATCTGTAATGATCGTTTTAGTACTACTTTGTATCAATGAAAACACTGAAAATAAATCGACTGAATGAAGAATATATCGATGGACAAGAGTTTGACGTATATTTCGGCTCACTGCGTAAGCCTATATTGCAGCGGTGCTTCTTGCATAAATAGTAGATGACGCATGGAGGCTACGCAATGCAGTGCATGCGGTGAGCAGGTGCGACGATGGATCATCCCAGAGCCTTAAGCAATGCAGGCTGGTCGTATGAGAGGTACGACAGCGGTCGGTCGGTCGGTCGGTCAGTGGACGTACAAATCCTAGCGGTCACGAGCGCACGAAGCGGTCCCATGCTGATCGGCTGACGCAGAAAACACGGCGCTCCGCCGGTGTCACATTAAAATGTCTCTCCCATGAAAAATCCGCCCGGGAAGAGATAATCACGGATAGTATGATATGTCTCCCCCTTATTAAAATATCGCCGGCCGCATAAAAAGTTTCCCCATTATAGGATCGCCACCCTCAGAAAAGTTTCTCCCGGCGGACAATTCACCGGTAAAATCCGTCCCGCCCTCGCTGGGGGGCGGATTTTTGCCGGTAAATTGTGGGCCGGGGGAGACTTTTCTGGGGGGAGCGATCCTATAATGGTACACCGGCAGTCGTCGTCGTCGTCGTCGTCGTAACATATTTGCTGCGCCGAGTCAGGATTTATCGGCCATGAAGCAACCGTGCGGACGAACGCACGGACGCACGAAGGGACTTCTGAGCTGCAGCCAGACAGGCCGATTCCCGGTACCCGGTTTACCGCGCCTATCCGTCCGTCCAACGACGATAATCACCGTTATCGATCAAGCACATGCAGTGGCGTTGCTCGGTCGTCAGCCGAGGGCTCACCCACCCACACGATAGTCAGACGATCCGTGCACTGTTTCGATCGAATGCCGCTTTGTGCGAAATAAGCAAAAGCAGAATATATTGGGTATGACTTGTATTTGTCAATCATATAGGTCTACGTGGCTGATCAGTGAGTTCTATCGCTGTCTGCTGGCTTAGCTAGTTTACTTTGCATTTCTTCTGGTCATCTGTTGGCTGCAGGAATTGACTAGTAACGCAGCACTCGTGTCATTCACTCTCCTGTCCACCCTGCGTGGCTGCGGCCAGTGGATTCACAAATCGTCCTATTTCCGCCATCCAAGGGACTGCACGAATCGTTCCATAATCGGCCACCCGCCGGCTGTAACGAGCCAGCGAGCAAGCGCGCTTCATGTGTGGCATTTGACGACCAAGGCAAGGCACGGCAAGGCGCTGCTGACCGACTGACCGAGCGGCGTCTGCGTCGTCGTCAGCAAACGCCCAACACTCGCCGGCGCTCATCCTTTCTTCTGCGTCGTGATGAGTATCACAGCTGTGCCGTGCAGCCTCTGCAGTTGTCGCTGGCCACCGACAATACCAACCGCCGACAACCCCGCCGCGTTATTAAAATCAGTGACAGCAATAACGATATTGTCGTCTGTGATCTCAAGCGGTCGACTAAAATTGTAGGTCACGAAAATGATGGACAAAGACGCGGGATGAGAGTGCAAATAAAGTAGTGTTGAGTTTAACAAATTCTTTTGACACTTGATTGATGCCGTACGACTGCTCTTCAGGCCGATCGCTTTTTTGCGGTGTACAGCGCACTTCTTGCAGCTTGCTGTTAATATCCGGATTAGAATCCTATTCCGGATCCAAATCCGGTTCGTGATACGGACATTCGGTCGCTACAAA
>Ga0209367_1004672_pt1 | contig 18962 bp, 10 predicted proteins | sample WorMetLIZISLAND2_FD_187412 | JGI IMG/M metagenome (GOLD analysis project Ga0209367, IMG submission 187412) | Marine gutless worms symbiont microbial communities from Max Planck institute for Marine Microbiology, Germany - Olavius geniculatus... ... | reverse complement strand
TTTGTGCTCGATAAATTAACAAATAGATGAATATATCGCATTTTTCGGTGGCGATGTCTCGCTGCTACAGTAAACATACGATCGAACCCTTACCACAGCAACAAAAACTCAAAAAAAACTCATTCGTATCGATTTATAAGACGCTAAATTTAACTATACTTGTGATCTGGATATGTTATATTTGTGCTATATCTGTTTTCTGTGGTCTTTTTGCTGGATAAATTAATTAATGCATAAATAAACAGCATTCTAGAGTGCCGATGCGCCGTTGCTATGCCGTACCTATGGAAACATATTATCTTGACAACGGACGTAGAATAATTAACGAATATCTATTGGAATATAAAATGTGTATCTTCGGAACTTTATCATGCAACTGTTGATGCGAAAATTGTGTGATAACTTCAGGGAAGCTAAAAATTCGAACAAATTACGGCCAATTTGCACTGAACTGTTTCGTAAGCATTGCGTGCGACTGTGACGTCACTGTAGTTGGTCCGTAGGCCAAGCATGGTTGACCAATCAGCGTCGCCTACGGTATAACCACGGCCGTTTAACTGAACGGGATCAGCTGATCCGAGTTCAACTTGGTGCAACGTAATTTAGCGTGAACTTGGTTCAACTTTTGATCTAGGTTCAGCTGAACCGAGATCATGAACGACGTGGTGCAACGCGCCCTAAGCCGAACAGTTAGTTATCATCTTATAGACCAAACAACAAAAAATCATCAAACCTATGATGGCAGGGGGCGCAGCAAACTTCAAATTTAAGGGCTTTTGGAAATCAGCCCTAGGACAAAAAATCAATGTCAAAACATTTTCCGCATGAAGCTCTACTAATGTTGCGCTTATGTGCAGTACGCCATTAATTAGTCAACAAGTTTATTCGACGTCATAATGCTAAACGTAATAACCTGAACAAGCATATCCGTCTCCTTCATAACCGGTCGGGCAGGAACACTCAAAGCTACCCGGGTTGTTAATGCAATCAGCCTCTTCGTGACATCCTCCGTTGTTCGTCGCACATTCATCGATATCTGTGTACAATTACACAAATGACAATACATCGTCAATTTTGTGCTCGACAACACGTAGTGCTAAGCGCGTGCTACTTATCGTAAGCTGTCTGTTCGTTCGTCCGTCCGAATGTTCATCTCTCCGTCACGTCCCGGTTCTGAACTAAGCGCAGATAGCATATATGACGCTAGGTCTTCGCTGTATGAGAACGCTAAGTCACTGAGTCTTTGTGACCACATTTCGTGTCGCTGTGTGAGGGAAGTTCTGTCGAACGACGGCGTCAAATAGAGGCAGTGCCCTAAGAAATCGTTATTTTACGGCTATTAACACTACTGACGAGCTTTTCGAGGGTACCACCATCGATGACTTTAAACGGCCTTAAACCAAAAACGTCAGCTATATTTTCCCGAGTAGATGCATTAATAGCCACATTAGTAAAACATTTCTGAAAACGGCTGAGTTGACTTCAGACCAGAAATTGCTATTCGTATGAGATAACATGCAATAAAACTATAAAACTAAATATAGAATTTAAAACAGCCAATACAGATGTCATCAAAAACAAAATTAATGAGATGATTCCCCAAAAGTTGCAGTCATGACAAACAGATCTCGGTTGATCAGGAAGTTGGTTTCTCGCAGTTGAGCGGAATCAAGAAAATGTCCGTTCGCAGAATTTTATGCAAAGTCTCAGTAAACAATATTTTACGCCACACAATGCAAAAAGATGCATACTAAAAACACGCTGAAAGTGGCTTACCCGTGCATGTAAAGCCGTCGCCTTCATAGCCGAATTTACACGTGCAAGCAACGGTACCGGCATTGATACTGCAAATGCCATCAGCGCTGCAGCCACCGTTGTTTATCGCACACATGTCCACCTCTGAATGAATAATAATCACAGATCAGTACAAAAAAAACAATACAACGCAACATAATTACAAACATATCTAAAAATAGCCGACTTGCGACAAATGTTGTTCTTATTAGCTAGGTTTTATTGCCAGCCGCATCCAACTGAGCATCCAACTCGTCTGACCGAGCGTTTCCGGTCGCTGCTGCTCATGTTTAAAACCGTCTACATAAACACCCCATTTCCACACCCTCCGTAGTTGTCGTTCGGTCTAGACTAAAAAATCATCTCCATCTTCTGTTAGACTCTATAAGCGGCGTCGTGTGTACTACGGATTAAAAATAAGCGGGGCAGGAAGTTGCAATCTTCTGACAGACGCTACAAATTTTGAACAGAAGTTTGACAGAAACCTGCAAATTTTGGACACAAAAGAATCATGTGGGTGCTTATAATTTTAATTGTGCCCTTATTTTTTCTAAATGGCAGTTTCATCGCCAAGCTTTGCATTTTTGGTCAAAAATTGACTTTAAAAAAGTGTTTTTTCGACAATTCCCTGTTAGCTCATAATTTATGAAGCGTCTTTTTTCTCACTCTGCTAAGACGCCACTGGCCCTCATTATATTATTTTACAATGCCCGCGTAGCGACGTTTGTTTTAAATCTTTTTTCAGAAAAAAAGAGTAGTCATTAAAAATTTCGTTAAACTTAAATGTGTTGCTTCATCATTTGGTAAAATACATGTGCGACAAAACTAGCGTGTGTTGTGAGCTTGTGTGCTAGCGAAATGTGAACATTTTTAACAACAAATAGCCAAATGTGATAAATCTACATGTACTTGTGATAAAAGAAGGCCCAGCTAACGCGAAGAAAAACGCGCGACAGCGGTGCATGTTTGAAGATCACTGCAAACAAAATCTAAGCTCACCGATCCCAGCAAATGACATTAGTTACGATGGTTTGTTGCGCTTTTATTCATTTATTCACATATGCCAGTTGACGCAACCGGTCTCGCGCGGCTGCTGCCGTTCGAGCGACCAAAAACACGCACTTTTAAGGGATACCTAAGTTTGACGTCCCCGTACAGAAGATTTCTTGAACGCAAAGTGCCGAAACGTAAACTAGTGAAAACTACGTTCAATGTCGAAAATTTTATATGCAGGTTTTCCTGGTCAATGAGGGGCGTTCAAAAAGTTTTGCAAGTCGATATGTTAAACTGAAAAAAACTTTTCAAAAAATGTATAACAATAAAGCGGACGTTTTTTTTTCAAACTCGTGTGAGCTTGAAGCGGATGTGACGTCGTTGAATAGCCCTATGATGTCATAAAGCGTTTTACATCCGTCTTTTCAGCCAGGCTTCCACCACAGACTTGAGTCATTTACTGTTTGAATAGCGGACACCACAAAAATTTGTATTTGTTTTTCAAATTTAGAAAAAATATAATACGTAGTTACTGTAAGTCAGGTCTTTGCTGTATGTAGGGTGATCTTATTGTACGAAGCCAGAGTCACGAACCGCTCGCTGGGTAATTGTAACTTGGGAACTAAACTGAAGTGCCAGATTTAGGGGGAGATGTGCCTCAGCGGGACTCGCTCTCAGGCCCCGCACACCAGGGCTTCCCAGGTCGTACGTTGCAAACTTTGTTTAAACTTTCAAAAAGACGATGGACATCACTAACGTTTAACTTTTAATAAATTTTTCTGACAAAGTCAAATCCAGATGTTGCATCATAATTGATAGAAACGTTTTATTTACAGCTGGCACAGATTTCGGCTACTAAATATTTATAATTACAAATAAGAAATTTGTGGACGTAATTGTCAGGGCTCTCATGAAATCACATGTCCCAGGGACTTGTTGAAAAATTCAGCTGTAGGCTGGCGCTGGAGAAATAGCGTGCAACAGCTAGCCTAATTTTACGCTGTTTGCGCTAGCACTTCAAATCGTTCTTGTTTAACGCTCTATGACGTCATACATTATAATGACGTCACGTCCGCTTTAGGCTCATACGTGTTTGTAAGAAATATACGTTTTATTGGTCTATAGATTTTAAAATGTTTTTAGTCTAACATATCGACTTGCAAAACTTTTTAACGCCTTTCCACTTGAGATGACTCTTTTCGAATTTATAGAAAAGAAACTTTGCTAGTCCTAAAACTAGAGTCTTTCATGCAGCGGACAGTAAAATCTGGTGATTTTAGTTTGTATCGTTTTTGACTGATACGCTCGTGTGACTAGTGATTGCAATCCCGAAATTGAAGTCTCAATCTTGGGATCCGGGATTGAAAAATTTATAATCCCGGGATCCCGTTTCGGAATTAGGCTTTCAGATTTGTCGTCATTTTGGTATCATAAATTAACTTATTGTATGCATAGGCCCCTTACAGTGCAGCATAGGCTTCTACGGAAGGTAGGCTATATTCGAACTGCAGAGTGACGGTGACTGTCAAAATACAAATTACAGTGCACGAAGCACTGCGCACATCACAGTGCGCACATACATTACAGCGCACATAAAATATTTTATTCATCACAAGGCTAAAATTTTTATTTCTATTATTTAAAACACAAAAAGGTATATTTTTAGGAAATTTTTGTAATCCCGAAATCCTGGGATTGGAACGCCGCCAATCCCAGGATTCAAGTTTGGCGAAAACGGCCGAGATCCCAAGATTCCGGGATGCGGGATCCCGGGATTGCAATTCCTACAGACGGACGGACAAAATTGCGACGGCTAAGATGCGCTATAGCAGTACCTGATGTCGCGCTTAAAAACAATAATAACATGGATTGTTTAAAATATTTATTTAGTTTCATAAACGTGCAAAAAATGACACGAGTAAATACAGAAATACCTTTTTCTTTCTTGCAGACGTAACGATATTTCTTGTTACACCTTTTGTCACGGTGTCTGCCGTTTGCAATCATGCGAACGCACATCTTTTTGCTGTTAGGCTCGTTTCCCTGCCAATTACGATAACTCGATGGATTCCCATCCGTCCAGTAACAGTTATCAGTCCTGGTAGGTTGCGACTTATGTAGTCCTATCCAGACTGGTCTTCTCCTATAGCACACAACAGCATATAGGCCTAACGTTTTCAGTAACTAAGAGATGGAGAACTATGTGTGCGATGAGCGATCGCGCGTAGTCACGATATGGTAGGGTCTAGGGGAAAACCGTCTAATGAAGGTAAAGTATCCGCGGAACGTTTTAAAGTTTTGGACTTGAGTAGTTATACACAATTTTTGATTTGAACTAAGTAGACTATTGCTCAAATCAGACTGTTGCGACACTGAAAATACAACGCAGATGAACACATTAATTGAGATACTTCACACTTTCCAATGGGCTGCATGTATAAAACACGTACACAGTACACAACACAGTACGGCCTATTTTTCTGCTTAATTGTTGATGCTTTTTTAAAGGCTCCTTATCGGCTGGTCATATCTAGCCGACGGTCTATGTATGCGTTGCGGCTGATTGGGGCATAAGCCGCCGAGTTCGATAAACACTAAAATTAGTATTATTCGAAGAAACTTTACGTAAAGTAAAATCAACATTCGCCAAAGTGGAGAAACAGTGACACGTGCTCTTACGAGATGCCGCGGACAAACTGATTTTCCGCAGAGTCCTCGATGCTGACGAGGTCTGCGTCCATTGCCTTGCACTGAGCGAGGGCGGTGTACCAGTCAACCTTGACATCCGACGCGAAGTAACAATGTGACAAGTAGGTCGGCCAGCCAGGAGGGCAACGAGCCTGTAGGGCTGCATTGTTATCACCAACATCAGATATTTATTTTCCGTAAATAAACAAAACAGCATTCGACTAATTACAAACAGTCCGTTGTCCGTCGTGCAGTGCAGCGTAATTTTGAAGGCGCTAGCAGTTATAAGTTATGCAGAACATCGTCAAAACGCTCTTGCCCGTTCTACAAATTAATAACAAAACACCGATAAATTTACAAAAAAATTAAAAATGGGTTAGAAATTAAAGTCCAGCGTTAGGCCACCGTGCGCCCTATGCCAAAAAATGGAGATTATTAACGGTTTGAAATTTTTTGTCCTAAGTTTGCCACTTGAAGAATGCAGTCACATTAGCTTAGATTGAATGCGCAAAGCTGATTTTTTGTTGGTAATCATTAAACGACTAATTAAACTAAACATTATGGTTATTGCACCAAAGTGCGTTAAATTTTGCTATGAAACGTGCAACGGTTTTTAGTTAATAACGCCGTTTTCCACTTGTCTCTATCTTGATCCGCCCGAAGACAGTTGCAATCGAAGTCAGAAGTTTTCCAAAATCGTGCTGGATCTATATTTTTATTTTCCCAAAGTTCAGAAGTGCAAAACACCTGAAATTAATACACAAATTTTTATGTTTATTTCGCGGCATTTTACGTAATTTAACAGTAAATAATTTAGCTACGTTTTTTTTCTGAACAGCTGCATTATGAAGGCAACATTATTACGGCAGGTTTTATAATAACAGATGCGTTTGATTAACAAACAAGAGTCTCTATTCCTATGAGACAAAAATGCTATGTATAGCCTACATTACGCAATATAAAATCCAAAATATTTGTCAAAGAAGTTGCATAAATCAAAATGTTATGTTAAGTGTGTTTTCTAAAAGATGTTTTCTAAAAGCTGATAAGTTGACAAAATATTTCAGTTAATCAGAAAACTCGGGTTTTGCGTGTTTAGCGGCGTTAAGAAAATGTCCTTTTGCTAAATTTTGCCCCGAGCCACGATAAACAATATTTCACGCTACACAATGTAAGATACGTTGAAAATGACTTACCCGTGCATGTAAAGCCGTCTCCTTCGTAGCCGGCTTTACACGTGCAGGTAACCCCACCAGCACTATCGCTGCACGTGGCATAAGCACTGCAGCCACCATTGTTTGTTGCGCACGTGTTCGCACCTAAATAATACACGGATTTTTATAAAAAAAGACTTTTTTTTGCTTTCTTATAATTTACTCAAATGCCGATCAATTTACGGAAAATTTGTACCAGTTGTAGCCGAAGAAATATTAATTCAAAATATTGCAACAAAATGTGGCAGTTAATTAAATATTCTTTGCTAGTCTTGACGTAATGCTGACGTTATAATGTGTCACGGGTACAAGCTGGATAATCTCAACTGGTGCTATTAGTTGCAACCCTACTTTGATGGTGAGCTTAATCTGGTTCGCTAATGAAAAATGTTTATTGTGTCAGCACTAAGCAACATGGGGACATGAAATCAGGCGTCTTGCGATCCAAAAATGCATCCATTTTGCAAGCTCGGTGTGCTAGTGCACTGTTTTGCTCGAATGAGTAAAAAGTTTAACTGTCTTAACTATCTAACGTAAGTGCCATCGCTTTGCATGTTTTTGTAACTGTAACTGCAAAATTTCAACAATTTGTCATAAATGAACCAGATTGTTTACTATTGGAGCACTTACAGCACTAGTTGAGACAATCCAGTTTGTACCCGTGACACATTATGACGTCAGCATTACGTCAGGACTAACAAAGTATATTTAATCAAGTGCCATATTTTGTTGCAATATTTTGAATTAGTATTTCGTCACCTACAACTGGTACATATTTTGTGTAAAGTGATCATCATTTTAGTGAATTATGAATAAAAACAATAGAGGGTTCTTTTTATAAAACACCATGTAGTCACAGATCAGTAAACTCACAGTCTTACTCTTACCAACAACAAAACAACATATTGTAAAACAGACAGCAATAGTTTACAACTTACATAAAAGTTATATAGTTATATTATATATATAACAGCAATTAGGCATATATTGTAGGCCACACTCAGACCCAGATAAAATAATAATATTATCAGCATATAAAACATATTTTAAGTACTGACTAACAACAAAGCATCTAAGACCTAATGTATTCAGTTTGATGCTAAAAAGTTAATAAACACAATAAAAACACATTAAAATGTCTTATATCACTTGTTATGTACAAACTTGGTGATAAAACATCTTTTTTTACCTCGAAAAATTCAGCGTAATGGCTTTGATTGTTCAAAAGTTTGTTCAGTTTTATTTGTGTGCAAATATATGACACGCGTAAATACAGAAATACCTTTTTCTTTCTTGCAGACGTAACGATATGACTTGCTACACCTTTTGTCACGGTGTCTGCCGTTTGCAATCATGCGTACGCACATGTCGTTTTTGCTGTTGGGCTCGTTTCCTTGCCAATTACGATATCTTGACGGATTCCCATCCACCCAATAACAGTTATCAGTCTTAGCAGGTGACGACTTATGCAGTCCTATCCAGACTGGTCTGTTTCTATAGCACACAACAGCATACCGTTTCTAGTATTTAAGTTGTGTCAGTAAGATATCAAGGCCCGCGACATGAAGATGAAGATGTGCGACATGCCACAAAAGCGTAGAACCTGTGAAAAGCGCATCTTTTAGCAAATTGACAACCTCAAGCGTGTGAGCTTTTGCGCCGAGTGCGGTATCAGTAGCCTATACTCTGCACGCACAATATATTCAACTTTATTCACCATACAATGGTAGTACATATAAAGAAAAAAACATAAACATAATAAACAACACAGCGGATGGTACGACAAAGTAACAGTAAGATGACACAAATAGATGAAGGCCTTAACTAACGAGCGAAAAGCTCGAAGCTCTGTTTAAACTTTACCGATCTATTACCCAAAACAACGCTGGGTAAGGATATGCCAAGGCATAACTGAATACTTTTAACAGTTTTTATGTTATTTGTACTGAATAATTTTATAAAGATCCTGTTAAATGCGAAATCAATTAAACTCAAATCCGACTTTCTAAGCGAGCAGGCTTCAATACTAATTTTTGTCAAATTCAAACTCAAAAATCTTACTTCTTTGTTAGTGGATTGATGTTTATCAGTTTCTGTAGCCGAACGCTTTTTAATTATCGACGTTTTTATAAATTTTGAAAATATTGGCGATCGTAGTTTGAAGGTGTTTAAAATTGCATACAATTTGGAACGTTTTTTAAAATAATTTTACGAGTAATTGTCTAACTGACTTGTCTCACAAATTTGTACCAGTATGCGCACGCATCCACAATACAATCACTCGAAATTGTTTGATGAGGTTATTCCCACTGATCCAAAAAGTTTTAAGTTAAATTGCACTTAAATGTAAGCCAATTTTTAAATTTTTACTGTCGAATAATTGTTGGAGAACCCGCGTCATTAATGTGATTTGCGCGTGAGCAAGTCTTAATCATTCTTTGCGCAAGCTAAAAACAAAAATATGTGAGTCAAAATTCCGATCTTAGCTTATTTTTTGGTGGACCAAAGTTTAGCGAATTCTGTCGCTAGACGTTGAAAAATGACGCCCTGTCAAAACATGCTTCTATGTTTTAAATCTTGATCCGTTTCTAAAATGTTTGTATGTTATTGTGTTATTTATTCGTGTAATGCTTGTGCCACTGAGACGTGCTATTGAAGACAACTTACTAACTCATTTACTTACTTATAATTGTCCAAATTCGCGTCAAATTTACCATTTTTTGTTACCTCCCATTTATGAAAAAACCCAAATTTTAATTTGTAGATTTTAAGACTACGTTTATTTTCGATTATTTGGCTGAGCTTAAACAGCAAGCAGCTGAGGGGCTTGATAATTTTGCGTCAAAGTAGGAAAAAGACATTAGCAGTACAAAGGAAAAAGCTTCCGCCGAGGTAGTCTACGTCACGCCAGTGCGGTGTTATAGTGCTCGGTTATTGGCGCTTTCAACTGCCAACAAAACTAGTAAAAAATCGCATAATGTTATTGTATGTCAATTGCTAAATTAAACACTCAATACACAGGGAAGAGCCACAAATAGTTAAAAACAAACAAACAAAAATAATTATAAAGAGTTTAAAATGCATAAATAAAACAAGTTCTGTGATAGACTTAATACGAGTAATTATGTAACTAAAAATTTAATAAAAGATAAAAATCAGAATTATTTACCAAATGTTCAAGTGAACTGAAATAAACATGCGTAAACACGCTGAAAAAGTGACATTGTGTCTTACGAGATGAGGCGGACAAACGCATTTTCGCCGGAGTCATCAATGCTGACGAGGTCTGCGTCCTTTGCCTTGCACTGAGCGCGAGCACTATTCCAGTCAGTCTTGACAGAGGACGCGAAGTAACAGTACACCGAGTAGCCAGCCCACCCAACCTCACACGGCGCCAGACGCACTGCATTATCATCATCATCAGTATGTGTACTTGCCGACAATAAATACAACAGTATCCAATCAGTTACATACAGTTTCACTGGCGGATTTAGATTTTTAGGGGTGGGAGGCTTAAGAAAAAGGTGATGGTAAGCGCGTGGAGCGCCAAATCCGCCACTGAGTTCAATCGGAAAACTGCCAGAAAAGCATACATCCATGACTGGCCTCCTGTGAGTAATAAGCTGTACATGTAAAAAATACGTCGTACGAAGGATTAGAAAAATAAACAAAATACAACGTTATTGATGCTACTACTAGTCGCTGTCTTATTTTGTTATGCCAAAAGCAAGAAAATTGCTTCTCAGAACTCCGTTGAAAATCTGAAAGACACCTTGAAGATTTTGTATATAAATTTTCATTCGTCACACAGGCAGCAACCAGACAGTCAGACATAAAATGATACAACGACTATACAAAAAGAAAAAATGCAGTTCACAACCTCAATACAGACGGTCCATATATAACAGAATTAGTGGAACATGACATTTTATCGACAAATTATTATGTACGACGACTTAGTTCAGTGTCCAATGCACACAAAGCAGTATTAACTTGAATAAGCTTAATATCCTCATCTGTGCTAACTTTAAACACCTTCCAATAAACACACCGCCATGCTTCACATAACTGTGAAATCTCACTACGGGTCATGTTAAATCACTCACATGCATACAACAAGAGTGGCTTACAATATGACTGAATCAAATGCATAATTACTATATTATTACTAAATTCTTTAACACGATACAGAATGCCATTCAAGGCTCTAAAGAATTTTGTTTTATATTCATAGAGACCCAGTCTGTTTTTTTTGCCACACAACAAGTGAACACCCAGATATTTGAGTTTACACACAAACTGTAGCTCACAGCTATCAATAGCAAGCTTGGCACAGTCTACCGCATAACTGTAACCAACACGTAACATCATGGACTTGGCTACATTAATTTTCATATCTAATTAATGTGCCTCAGTTTCACAAATCTTTAACATACTCTGCAGCATGTTTAGAAATGCTGATAACAAGATTATGTCGTCTGCATACATGATGCAACCCACATACATTCCGCCAACATAACAGCGAAGCTTGGAAGGGCTTAGAGAGTTAGCAATGTCATCAACATATAGAAAAAAGCACTGGCGATAACACCCCGCTTTGCCGCACACCCCAGGTCAGTGTTTTTCAACCCTTTTGCTGCAGCGGAACCCTACGTAAGTGTGACAATCATTCACGGAACCCCATGCAATGATAAGCGAGTTCAGCGGTGAAGGCAAAGTCAAATTTTTAGGGTGTCTGGGGACTGATGTCCCAAGCGAGTCAGGAAACAGAACCTGTAAGAGTCTGGACTCTGGGACATATCCCTCAAACGCTGACGATAAAGCAGCAGGCAAAAGACTTGTTTAATTTGTCAGTATTAGATAATATTATTTAGCTTATTTGTTTTATCCATAACCAAAATCACCCTGACGAGGTGGTCGCCAACGGCACAAAAAATATGTATTATCATTGGATCTTTGACTTTTTTACGCCCACGGACAGCTCAGGGGTCTGAACAGCCAGCCAGTTGCGCTGATGGGCGAAGCTTTGTATATTTTTCAAGCAGTGTGTTTCAAGAAATCAAAGTCTTTCAATAAATAAACACACGATTTCATAATACTGACACTAATAAATTAGTGTTCGATGTTTACTGCAAATATTCTAACATTGTTAACAACAAGAAAAATATCCAACACTGCATGCTAAAGTAGACGGTTAGAAGCGCTAATTTGAAACTGAGCATGATCGGTGCGTAGGGGGCTACACTTTAATGGCTTAATTTGACGTAATTTCGCACGCTAGGTTAGTTTTTAATTTTTTTACTGACCAGCCGCGGAACCCTTGGCACATGCTCGCGGAACTCGCGGAACCCTTGGGTTCCGCGGAACCCCGGTTGAAAAACACTGCCCCAGGTCATACATATCATACATGAAACAACATCATTCCAACGCACAAAAGCAACACCTCTACTGTACCAGTTAATTAACAAGTTAAAAAAACATTTTGGAACTTTACTTGTCATCAGCTTCAAATACAAACAATAATGGTTTACCTTGTCAAACGCTTTTGAAACACATAATGTACATAAATTAACCGTAAAACCACGAAAAGTATAGTAGTCCACAACTGAACGCAGTGCATAGATAGCATTATTACACCCAAGTTTCTTCTTGAAGCCAAACTGGAGTTTGGATGACATCAGGTAAACACTATATCTATCTAGCAGACAGAGCTCAAAAAGTTTAGATATAGTTGAGCTTAAAGTTATACCTTTATAATTACTATTATCCGTTAAGTTACCACTCTTATCTTTAGGCAATAAAATAACAATACCAAAACAGAAACTACTAGGAACATATCCATGTCGTAGCATGCAGCTAAATACCTCACTTAGTACTAAAATAACTATTAAATGAGCAAACACCAGGTGTTCCGCTTTAATTCTATCACAACCAGCAGCTTTTTGTAGTTTCATAGAGCGTATGCACTTGTCAACTTGTCAACACTGTCTCCACTGATATGTGACAAGAATAATCAGCAGTACCAGTGTAATCATCGTATTTATCCAAAAAAATTTTAAGCGGAACATAACTGCGGTCAGCTGAATTATGAGCACACGCTCTGTCAAACTGTGCAGCAAGCAGATCTGCAACATCGGCAGGGTCATTAATTCCATCAATAAATTCAGTCTGCTCAGACCTACTGAACCTAGATTGCCACGTCTTCCAGAACCCATTCTGATCTTTGTGACCTTCATTCCTCGCTTTTTCTATAACAGTAATTTAACACAAAATTGTAACAAATGCGTCAATTTATTTGCACTAATAGTGTATAGGAGCAAGAAAACAGATCGTCGTAACACAAAAATTGAATAAAAAATCGAACAACAAACTGTCATCGTCTTACCGTTCGCCTGGCCAGAAACTAATGACGCTATCGCGACAACGCACGCGATGACGGCATACATCATTGCAACCATCCGTTTCTGAAAACACTACATAAAGCATAATGATACAACATTTTCTTTTCATGCAAAAGTATCTGTGTAATACAGAACAGGCTGCAAGTTGTCATAGAAAAGTAAACATACACTAACGGACTGACAAAGTAAACAACAAAGTGCTACAGAAGCACTGACAAAGGGTCTTTGCTAGACCAACTAAAATGAAAACGGAACAACGTGCGCTATATTAAATGTATTTAAACAAAACAAATACGTATGTAGAAACATATAGCATATTATTTTTTCGTTTTTAACGTTAAAAATGTCTTTAATTTTTACGTATAGCTACAGCTTACGTTTTGGTTGATGTGTAAATACTAAGTAAAATTAAAATTAAAGATGGTCTAGAAAAAATCTGTAAAGTTTATTGCTTTCTACTACTATACAGCACATTACATAGCGCCACAAATTGAGCTCGCTGACTTTGCGCGCTTTATAAATTGCTATATTATTATTATAGTAACATGTCTTTTATGTTTTTTTGTGTATATGTGCATAATATTGCGACTACACACTACAGAAGTGCAGCTGTAGGCCTTTTTTGCCTTGAGCAAAGCTCAACAGTCTTGTTATTTTTGCGCTGCGTATTTTGCACCTGAATTTACTTGCGGTCCAAAACAAGCAAAAAAAAATAGCCTACGCGAAGCAGAAAATTGCGAAAAAACTTACATTAAATGTTAAGAAATGTCTGCAAAATTTGCTGATGTCTTTTGTTGTGAAGATTCAGGCTGCTCCGGTGGTGACCACGTCAGCAACACTCAGCTGTCTGCAGTGATGTGGCACGGAGCGCTCTAGCGTTGATGTATTAATTAATGTGTTGTTAACTCTGCTACACAGGCTAGTGCTGCGTCGACACCGAATTAAAGTTTCGATATGATGTCGATAATCGATGTCGACCAGATATCGCGATATCAATACGATACCCATGTATCGATGTGACATGACTGACAGCAACCGTGAAGCCTGGCGACGCCAATCAGCGATAGGCCTACATTGTCAGACACTTTGTCAGAGGTATGTCGAGTACTGGTCGGCAACAATCGCCGTCAACGCCAACGACCCCAAGGCTCTGTGGTCGAAGGTATCGAAACACTGCAACGCGATTATAAAATCAGTTGTTGCCGTCGCTTGCAAATACGTTGGCAAATGTCGGCATCACTTCACGAAGGTAAGGTGTTCCTGCAAACGTAAAGGCAGCAGTCGTCTGACCTCGGTCAAAAACAACAACACTCAACTCAGTGACCACGACAATTTGAAAACGACAGACCAGCAGTGTCAATAGCAAAATATAGCCCAAAAATTCTTCTGTCAGACAGTGCAAAATATGTGCGAATATTCGCAGAGATTCTATGACGAGAAGTTTTCAAACGACAGTGGGGTAGTCAAAACTGCAATTTTTTATAACGATTATGTCTAATTCAATTTTTTTATTAGATATATTTTAGGTTTTATTTTACGTTTAGAAATATATTTTAACTGATTGGTTATTTTGTGATGATAGATCAATTCGAATTTTTTTATTAGATATATTTTAGGTTTTATTTTACGTTTAGAAATATATTTTAACTGATTGGTATGATAGATCAATTCGGCGTAAACATTAGGCTTAATGTTTTTGAACTAACCAATCAAGTTAAGGATGATGCGATTAACATAGGCCTACCCCAATGTCTGACAAAAAAGTCAAAACATTAATAGGTTAATCGTTATGCCATGGCAAAAGGTTTCATACGCACAAAATTTATCAACAAGGTTAATTTAATGTTGCTGAAATATAACAAATGAGCATCACTAAAAAGCAATAAAAATATAAAAATCTGATCGTGTTACAGGTGCATATGAACGGACTAATCGTTAAGTCGTAAACTTGCCTGGCAGTGGCTCACCATAAACCAAAATGTTAAATGATCAATAAATACTTATATACAGAATGCGCCGATAAAAACAATCGCGTGGAAAACTCCGGTAGTTATACAAGTTTGGCTGCCTCAAAAATTATTACAGGAATAATTAGCCCAGCACATCACCGAATTTGGCACGCCTAAAATCAACGATTTAGGCCGTAATGCACGGAAAGCGTTTGCAAATTTGGGTAGACAAATGTTCAATTATATGAGACAAATAATGATTTTTAAATAATAAAAAGGCTGTCACTTAACGGTGATAGATAGGGCAAAGATTATTATTGATTACTAATAAGAAATCGCATGCTTAGGACTGGTACAAACAAACAAACCACTTTGGATGAGCTTGAGAGGGCAATACGCCAATGCGCAAATCATGCGTTTATCTGCACTCACTGCAAACATGTTAGAAAAATAGACCCATATTATCAAAGGCAAAAGTTTAGCCTATAGACTGTTGTTTGTTGTAACAAAAAATAAGCCAATGATCATGACACGCGCGACAGCGACGTAAACTAAAGTCCTTGCTAAATAATTCTGTCATACGCTATTACGACAACTGTGGAATATCACAAAATAAAAGCGAAAATGCTTCACAATCAAAATAAGTAACATCTTACATGCAAATTTAGCCAATGCAAATGATCGTGGTGTTGTCTAACAGTCCTTAGGCTTTTACGCGCGACCGCATGTAATGTTTTGCGTGCCTTAGCTTTCGTTTAGGCGTCTCTGCAGTGTGTGTGTCTGTCCGTCTGTCTCACATTGCAGCTCTATTAAAACGGTACAAGCTAGGATTACTAAATTTTTACTGTAAACTGCCACAAAAACTTTAATTTTGTAACTTAATTTTGCGCTACTAGTAATATTTTTTGCACGAAAACGTCAAAGAGAAGTAGCTCGCTAAAAAGTTAGTTATTTTACCACTATTGGCTCAGCTAGCTTAAAAACAGTTGCAAGTAGAAACAGACAAACACGCTGTTTGGCATACCAAGCACTATTTACGAGCTTTTCGAAGGTATTAAGGTCGATGACATTAAACGACCTCAAATATATAAATCGTCGGGTTTTAGTGACTTTTTGCAATTATACGCTGCGGCGCACATTTCGAGAGTGAACTGCGACGAAATGGCAAAAAATAGACTAAGACAACCTGCATTAGGCCTCAACGTAGATTTTAGCAGTTTAAATGTCGGCCCTCTAGATTTAAAGTGTCGTTCGTACGGAGCAGTCAAATTCGGGTACCCCTTAAAAATGTGCGATTTTTTGCTAATATCCACTAATTATTTAACTGTTTAACGTAAAGCAGTTGCAGATGAACATAGACTTGCTGCTTACCGTAACAAGCATCGCTGATAATGTTTTAAAGAATAATAGCATTGATGATTTTAACCGACGTTAAAATTTAAAAAACAAATTTTAATAATTTTTTTTGCGATTTTTGGCTGCGACGCATATTTCAACAGCAAAGTGCACTGAAATTATTACAGATAGACCAGGAAAACCTGCGAATAGATTTGTTAACTAGAACGTGATTTTTAACCATCTAAGTTTCGACCTCTTACGTTCAATGAGTTTTCCGTACGAAGGCCTCAAATTTAGATACTTTTTTTAAAACACACTATTATTATATTCCACGTTGTACACTAATTTTCCATGTGGCAGCACCGATGCGTGAACTTTGCTTCAATTACTTGTTATCCATAGTTCTGGTAAATCCAGTGTTTTATCGACAGTCACGACCATAAAATGCGATTAATAATCTGCGACAAGCCAATATCGAGAAACCGCAATTTTACGGTTAGAAAAATCTTGCCTTGGTCAAAATATTTGTTGGATAAAAACCGAAGATGAGCAATTTGCGCTGGCAATTTTTTTTCGCTCCATCCGAATTGGTTTTATTAACCCTATTCGGGTTTCTACACATTGTTTTAAATTTCCATACAAATCAAGAGCAAAAATGTGTACGTCATGAATCGACGTATGTCACTATGTGAAAATTCCATTTCTAAATGCCGGTACATAGGCCTAGCCATCCAGCTTTTCTTGCGGGTAAGGTGGTCCCAAGATTTTGTTGCTTTTAAAGCCATTATAACATAAAGTAAAATATATCATATGCCCTACAATCAAACACAAAAATAAGGCAAATAAAACAAACCAAAAATGATTTTATAAGTTAAAGCAATTATTACCGATTGTACACAATTTACTAACGATGCCGACAGTAAAGATTTTTTATTTTAGCTTGCGTCGTTTTTTCGATATAAGGCATCACAGGCGTGCGGTAGCACAGCCCTGTGTTAATGGCGACCGGCTAAGTAAAGGGAGAATGGCAAAATTCGACACCCCGCAGATCCGAAACCCCTCAACCGATCGACACAAAATTTGAAACAGGTCATTACGTCGGCAAGACGACCCCCCGTGCAAAATTTCGTGCAAATCCATCCATTGGGGGCTTCTCGGCAAATGGGTGAAATATAACGAAAATTTTTCTCGATATATATATATATATATATATATATATATACATATATATATACTTTTTTTTGTTGACCGACCTACAGGTCAGACCGCCCGGCGGATTTTCACGCACGATGGCTCAAACGACGCGGTCTCACGCAAGGGTCAAACCTTTTCGGGAACCGAAATTCGAAGTTAATATCCAACCCCCGAAATATCCTCCAAAGTCGAAAATTTGGCCCAAAAACGGACTTGGAAATTTTCGGCCAAAAATGCTCCTGTATAAAAATTTCACCTATAAACGGCCCCTAATCGTCATCGTAGGCCCATAAAACTTGTATAGTAAATAGGCAATATGGCTCGGGAATTCCAAACATGTGGTTCTTTTAGACCCCCTACCCACAGGTCACGTGACACGGAGCATGCGCAGTGAACTTTTGGCCTTTAACATGGGCAAATGCAACTTTGAGGCTTTATATTTTCTTAACGGTGCAAGATAGACGCATGGTTCCAATGGACCACCAATAGGAAATCACATATGCCGAGTCGAATGGTCACGTGACCTATGACGTCACGTGACCCCAAAAGGTCAAACTCGTGACCCCATTATATTTGGGGCCCAATATCTCCATAACGGTGTACGAGAGACGCATGGTTCCAATGGACCACCAATAGGAAACCACATATGCCGAGTCCAATGGTCACGTGATCGATGACGTCACGTTACCCCAAAAGATCAAACTCGTGACCCCAAAATCTTTGAAGCCCCGTATCTCCGTACCCGTGCAAGATAGGCGCATGGTCATCATTGACCACCAACAGGAAAGTGCCCACGCCGAGTCCGATGGTCACGTGACCGATGACGTCACGTGACGCCAAAAGGTCAATGTCGTGACCCCAATATCTTTGGGGCCCCATATCTTCATAACGGTTCAAGATAGATGCATGATTTTAATGGACCGCCAATAGGAAACCATATATGCGGAGTCCAATGGTGACGTGACCGATGACGTCACGTGACCCCAATAGGTCAAACTTGTGACACAAAAATTGTTGAAGCCCCGTATCTCCGTGTCTGTGCAAGATAGATTCATGGTCATCATTGACCACCACTAGGAAAGTGCTCCCGACGAGTCCGATGATCACGTTCCAATGACGTCACGCGACCCCTAAAGATCAAAATCGTGACCCGCAAAACATTTAAGGTTCAGTGTCTTCATGGCCATGTAAAGCAAATATTTTGTAATTGGCCATCAACATAAACACTTTATTATTGTAATAAAACAGCAAATATAAATGTACAGAACATCAGTTTATACACTTGTTAACGGCGACATGCAATGAGTGACACATCGAAAACAGCAAAAATCATAAAAAGGTGATATTATTCAACAGCACATTGACAGTTAGGCGATGTGATGGTGAGTGAT